>JAABUS010000819.1_pt1 | contig 74211 bp, 46 predicted proteins | sample 5560161 | NCBI WGS metagenome assembly JAABUS01 (sample SAMN10711885, study PRJNA513376) | rock metagenome | isolation source: Antarctica rocks | place: Antarctica: Victoria Land, Trio Nunatak nord | collected 2016-01-04
CCCCACCCTCCAAAATCCCACAAACTATCAAGACCCCACTCCAAATAATCCTCCGCGAGGCCCACAAATACAAGCCCTGCACATGCCGCCGCCACCTCCATCGGGCCCAGCTGCTATACACCCCCCATCTCCCCTTCTACTCAACATAATCCCAAATCAAGAACCCATCCAATCCCTGCACATTCACCCGAAGGCGTAAGTAGAAGTAGGGAGTAGTGCACCAGACGGCCCGCGTGGGCGTGGGTGGCAGTTCCTAGAAGGGAGGTTGGGTTGCGCGGGGTATGTAGGGCGGAAGTGTTTGGATGGTGCATATGGTGATGGGGTGAGGAGGCGTTGGGTGGTGATGAAAGGGTGGAGGGGAAGAGGTAGAGTTTTTTTCACAGGATATTGGGGTCTTTCCTGTCAGCGTACTCTGGGAGGGCTGACGTCGATGGGGCTGAGCCCAGGGGCGTTGGCTTCGAGGAGCGCAATTGAAGGCATTAGCGGAGAGGAAGGAGGTTTGCACTCGAGACTATTGTTGGACAGGAGTAAAGCAGAGTGATAAGCTGAGAGAAGTCCTGCTAGGACATCTTTACAGATTCTGTTATTTATGGAATCTCTTCTGATTACCTTGAAAGCACACTAACAATTCCCGCACGTCTCGAGAACATCGTCTCTGTTTGTCGATAGATCATGTTCTATTCAGAAGCAACTCTGAACTGATATTATTTTCCTATTATATGAATTACAAAAGAGAAGAACAGTTTTATGGACTTGATATCGCCCTTCTTCTGATTCGATTTTCTCTTTTCACCTTATATATAAATCAAAGCTGGCTGGAACGAACCTATTATCATGGCATGCGCGATCATAACCCTGTGCAATTAAAGTACCCCTGTCGTTCACACTTCTGAGGTAGGAACTGCAGAACCTGGTCATATCTGGTAACACTCTCACGGATCGCTGTTAGCCATAAAATCAATTGCACTATAAATAACGTGCTGCCCGATTCGAAGCCTCGCATACTCTCGAGCTTGATGCCGAAGGCTGAGCGGAGAGTTGTGCCTCAGGGAGACAGGGTGCGTAGCGTAAAAGAATCTATCTCTGGACGCTAGAACTTTCTTCTTAAAAGCCTCAAGATAACTGGACGCATGCGGCTCTAGAAGGTTTTTTCTGAGGGGGAGCGGCTTCGATCATCTCTTGCTGCTTGCGGCCCAACTGACTGCTAGCTATAGAAACGTTGCCGGAGTGCTTCTTGCCGCTGGCTCTTCCACCGGGGTCTGGACCATGAGATGGTAGATCTGTTGTCCAACGCGATGAGTCATGAGTCTTCACGGGGCTTCGAGTGATCTTGCTCGCATTCTCACCGGTCTCCGCCTCCGAGAGACTGTGACCATGAGAGTGGCTGATAAGATTAATCTACCGAATGTAGGCAAGCGAACAGAATTCTTCTACACATATATCTTCTGTGTTGTGGCCACAAATATGCTGAGATATCACCCAAACGGCAGCTCCAGTTGTGGTGCTCCCTGTGTTGAGTTCGGGCCTGCTCTCCCGACAGTCCAGCAATGGCTATCAAACGGAGAAGCTTCCTCGAACGCATGGTATTTGGCCAGGTCCCATGGCGGCGTTCCTTTCAGTCGCGGGTTGAGGAAGTAGGAGACATTATTCCTGAAGTACAAATGAGGCGTGTCGACCGATATAGTCGCCAAGACTTGCAAAATGCCGTAGATGAGCATCCATCGTCCTTTCCTTGCTTCCCGAGGGTCCAATTCCCCTGGGTGATCTGTCTTCTCGAATTGGCGGAACCTTTCGACAAGCGGGTTGGAGGACATCACAGTCTTTGAACTCATGTTCCTTGAGTTTCCATACGCTTGGATGGCTTGTTGCTTGAGCGCCTTACTTTCACTGCTGAAAAAGCTTGACTTCTTCTGTTTCGCCTTTCCGTTTGCAGCCAATGCAGCTGGGAGGACTGGGAAAATCTTGGGAAAATGGGCGTACTTGTGCTTGTGATCCCGAGTGGCAAGCCACCTCGCTAGGTCAATCTCATGCTCGCTACCAACGCGATCGCTGCTCTTTGCAACACAATTTCGGTCGCACTCGATACCAGCTGATAGCCCCAGTCCTTCTCTGTTGCGGTCAACATAGGCGTCATATAAAGCTGCGAAATCTTTCTGCAATTGCCCGATAAGTAGTCTGGTAAGCCACCCACTATTGTCTTCTTGACATCCTCGCGGAGGCCAGTGCTTGTGTTGGGTCTCGTAATGTGCTTTGAGAGCCAGGCGGAAGCGGTCATAGCTCTTGCGAGCATTAGACACCAGTGCCGCCCCCGAGCCCCATAAATCATCGACGTCAAAGGTCGAGAGCCTGTGCTCTACCTCTTGAAATCGCGCTTGTAGCTCCATATGCGCATGATTGAGAAGTACGCAAGTGGGGTTGCTGATATCGCGATACTCTGGGCGACGCTGAACTTGAGCGTACATACCGGTGCAGTGAACAAATGCTTCTCGCCAACCCTCCTGCCACCGTACTTCGACGTTCTCACTCCAGGCTAGTAGCCCAGCCGCTGCTCCCGGGTCATTCGCAACGTTGTGGAGGTTATTTCTAACCAGATACTTGATCAGCATCTCGCAAGGGTTGCAGTCTCGTGGCATGTACAGCTTGGCTCTCTCAAACAAATCCATGAGTGCTTGGAAGTAGATCATACCGACAAGTGGCTTGCCCCTAAGGAGTGCAAAGAAGTTCCTGGTGGTGGTATGATAGCGCAGCAGGTCCATTCTGGAAACGCCCTCAGGTGCAGGGAAATGTATTTCGTACTTGATGCGAGTACTCACATCATTATTGACTGGCGGGGGTGAGGGGTTTCGATTTCCACCGAGGCGGAGGTTCTTTATCCCTCGCAGTGTATTTGGCGAGTACAGGGTGGCAGTCTTGGTGGCAGGACGGTATCCATCTCGCAATTTTCCAATGAGAATCTCGGACTTAGTGTTCTCCAGCATTGATGATTTAACACGGAAAGATGCCTGAGGTCTTTGATTCCCAAAATACATGAGTGTGTCTCCGGCGTCGCCCCATAATTCGGGGTCCTGCAGTCCATCAGCGGTTGTACTGAGAGCCGCTCCGCTGAATGGATCGCTTTCACTTTTGCAAGTTTTCCCCAAGCATCAGCTGGTTTTCCAGCCCCTGGCCATCTCAGCATGCTCGCAGCTTGCTCAAGACCCTTCATCTCATGATGACGCTGTACGCGAGGCTTCGACGAAGAACCCGCCTCGATGGACACAGTCGTCCCGTACTTAGACGAGGCCTCGAATGGATCGGATTTATTTTCAATGCTCCTCCCGTCTCCCTGATTTTCCTCCGTCTGTCGATTGCCCCATTTCGCCAAAATATTGCGCAGTCTCTTCTTCTCGTCGCTTTTCGCATTTGACGTCAATGAGACCCTATCGACCTGTTCCGGCACTTTGCCATCATTGATAGAGGTGCTTTCGATGGTGAATGACGTTCGTCTTACCAGCCACGAGCCGTTCCCGTAGTTTTGCGGCTCAACAACTTTCGACCTCGTTTGCAACTTTTTCTCGGTATACTGCGGTGGCAAGGGCGATGTGATTGAGTGCGGCGTTGAATTGTTCATCTCTCCTACTAAAGGTTTTACAGCAGCCTACCCTGAAATAGTGGAACTCCGACGGAGCCTTATCACAAAGCAATCAAGTAGCGGGAATTAGTGACGCTTTGTTGTTTGCTCTGTCGCGCCCATCACGTGTATTCGGCGTTCGAGTGAATAGTCTTCGGGCAAAGAAAGGTCAGAGGCCCACGAGAAAGTCTACGTTCGGGAGAGATTGTGTGCAGAAGCTGTCCATGGTTGCTGCAATGTCGGTCCCCATACCCCATGATTCTTTTGGAACAGAAGTACTCGGTAGCGCGTGACTCAGAAGGTACCCTTGCAGGAAATGCCCGTGGTTGAACAAGGTTGCGTTACAGCAGACGAAATGAAGTTGATGAGGTATGCTTGAAGACCTAACCAGGTCATTGGTGCGACTAGGAATAACATCTTCCCGCGTGTGCCACACCGCGCACACTTGTGTCGTGAGCTGCCTGGTGATCTCGAAGAAAAGTACTCATGTGCCTAGACCCAGATAAGTCAGATTACCGAAGCATTCATTGTTCCAAATTCGTCGCTTGATTGCCATGTCAGACGATCTATGCTGGTTAACATGTTTGGCTTATAATATTCTAACGGCCTCACTTACAATGTGTCGATCTTCGAACACGCAACAATCTTGCAGCTTGCGGGTTACTATTCCGTCTCTATCGACGGCCAAACGGCTGCCTTCCTTAGCAGGTCTCGTGCGGGTTCCCCTGAAAAAGTTATACATCCTGCCAGCGTCTTTGGCCTCGCGCTAAATCTTTACTCCTTGTACAATAGCTTAGGCAACGGTCGAAGGTCTATATCACGGCCGGGAAGTTGAGAATGGTGAATGCAGAATCCAATGAGGATGAACGCCAGTACTCAATCGTAGAGCACTTTCAAACACGATGCAAGGATGTGTGAATCTGATTAGGGCACATATATCTTCCCCGCAATCCAGCCCTCACCCCGGAAAATAGGAACAGGCTAGCTCGACCACTGGAGCTTTGGTCTTTGCGACGGATAGATGCGGCCCAATACAGACCATCGATCTGAGAGCTAGTGGGCCGCGAATCGACGACATGAAATGGATTTCTTCGATTCCAGTTCTAGAAGCCACACGTCCTCCTTCGATTCAACTTTTCAATTCGCGCGTCAAGTCGAAGTCTTGCGCCATGACTGCCAGGGACTCGTCGGGTGGCGCCCAAGCCGACGGTGGTCCCTTGGGGACTCTAGCTAAACCATTCCATGCATGGAGAACATCGACAGAGAACATCTTCGATATTGGAGAGCGTAGACTTGCTCAAGTCCTCGCAATAGGAAGTTCTCATCAGAGCGCGGGATCGCTCGCTGGTCGTCTGAAGCAGCTGTCAAGTCGACGAGCTCTCCAAGATGATTCCAGCCATCTCACTGCTCTGGCGAGCACCTGACGTCAACCCTGTGAACCTTGAGATATATCTGCGCCCTCAATGAAGGATACCCCGTTAACATCATGTGCAGACAAGGCGAAGTTAATACCAGCTCTGAACCCATTCAACATCTACGGACGGGTCTTCTTGCTTTCATGATGGGGCTTCTTCGTCGCCTTCTGGTCATGGTACGCTTTTCCACCACTGATGACCGAAACAATTAAGAATGACCTCCATCTTACACAAGTCGACATTGCGAACTCCAACATTGTGTCCTTGGTAGCTACGCTTCTGGTACGCCTGACGGCTGGAACTGCATGCGATAGATTTGGCCCAAGATGGACGTTTGCCACCATTCTGATGATGGGCGCCATTCCCACTGCACTGGCAGGAACTGTGACGACCGTTCAAGGCCTGTTCGTACTGCGATTCTTCGTCGGCATACTTGGCGGTAGCTTCATTCCTTGCCAGGTCTGGACTACCGGATACTTTGACAAGTCTGTAGTGGGAACAGCCACTTCTCTGACTGCTGGCCTCGGGAATGCTGGAAGCGGTGTCACATACTTCGTAGGCCTTTGCCAACCCTATTCGGTCTTGTATAGCTGCTGATCGTTCCTTTCAAGGTGATGCCTGCGATAGTCAACTCACTTATGACGAGGCAGCATGTGACGGCCCATGTTGCCTGGCGTATTGCCTTTGTCGTTCCATTCATCCTCATAACAGCAACTGCGGTCGTGATGATTCTGACATGCCCTGACACGCCTACGGGCCCATGGTCCTCGCGTGCCCGAGACGTACAGAGACATCTGGACATGCGGGACACATTCTTCAGCACCAGTGGGGATCAGGGCAAAGACAATGCTCTTAGCATCGGCTCTGCAGGTTATTCGGACGACACCGTAAAACTCAAATCGAGGTGGAATGAGGGCAACTGCACCGAAGCGCAGGCGGAGGACGATTTGCTGGCGGCGGCAAGTTGGGAACTTGTGGAGAAACCGACAGTCCAAGGATCGGCCAAGGCAGTGTCTTCGTTTCCAACCCTCACCTTGGCGGTGACTTACTTCTGCACATTCGGCCTGGAATTATCTGTCAATTCCATACTTGGCGCTTACTATGCCAAGAATTTCCCTCAGCTCGGTGAATCTGGGTCTGGCGCATGGGTAAGCTCTTGGGAATGCCCATACCGGCCCTGTGGCTGAAGATCGCTAACGTGGAGTTTCTCAGGCTGCGGTGTTTGGGCTTTTGAACGGAGTTTTCCGCCCGGTCGGAGGCCTGATGAGTGACATGGTATACCGCTTCACCGGTTCACTATGGGGTAAGAAAATGCTGGTCCACTTCCTTGGGATCATGGCTGGCATCTTTATCATCATTGTTGGAGTGGAGGATTCTCGCTCGGAAGCCACGATGTTCGGCCTGATGACAGGGCTAGCTTTCTTCACCGAAAGCGCGAACGGATCGTGCTCCTCGCTTGTTCCACATGTCCAGCCCACAGCAAACGGTGAGTGCCTGTGTGCGAGCTTTGATTTGCCTCACGATATCTGACCTTTCATAGGTCTGATCACTGGGGTGACCGGAGCCTTCGGAGATCTGGGAGGTATAGTATTTCTTCTCATCGCGCGATACAATGGCGTGAATTACGGGAGGGTGTTCTGGCTTATTGGCGCCATCACAATAGGTGGCAATGTACTTGTAGCCTGGATCAGGCCTGTGCCAAAAGGCCAGCTAGGCGGGCGATGAGGATGAAAATGTATGATGATTCTTTAATCTCCTGTGTCCACCGAACGTGCTAAGTGAACCGCCACAATACCTGATTATGATGCACGTGACCACGTTTGAAGCTCTGAATGACCACGCAGCAGACCGACGGACTCGTATCACAGGCTTCTGCCAGATGGTTAGCAAAGCACACAGCGGTCGCAAACGCACCCCACGGCATCCAATCGAAAAGCTCGCGCTATTGTACCAGATCAAGCAAACCTTGCGAAGGGAGCTCCAACGCCACGCGGAATCACCGGAAGGCTTGGGTATGCCTAGCGTACCTCCTGTCCAGTATCAACTATCCAATGCGACTGAGGGAAGGCCTTGAAGACATTTTCTGTGATAGCTGGCAGTTCAGTGTTGCGCCTCGGTAGCTTCAAACATTTCTTCGAAGCGGAACACATCAACTTCATGAGCCTTTCATCTTCTTCTCTCGAGACATCGTCGAATTTGCCATTCTTTGCTCGAAACTTTCGCTGGAAGATTTTGCGTACTCTTCAATTCTCATTCATGGAACGCCAGACTCAAATCCCGCGCCATCCGGTCATCCTGGACCGCCTTCTGGGTAGTGTTAGACCCACCTGATGAACCCATTAAAAGACACTTCCAATCTGTCATCTGCCTGTATCCTGTCAAGGCTCCCTATCGCTCGCTCCCCAACCGGTCTCGGTATATGTGCGCTTGTCGAAATCAAGCTCATAATCCATTTCATGATGGGTCGGTGAGCCCCGCAGGCCCTTCCATGACCACATTTTATTGAAGGTGACAGATGATCATTGAATTTTGGCTTGGTTCCGGCGTGAAACTCCTCTCCTTCGTTTGGGTGGAGGCGGTTGTGGCGCCTCATCATCCTCCTCCACTTGGTCATGCTCACGTTTACTCTTCGTAGTCCCAATGATGGAAGTTGGCTCCACCTTCCCGCCTTTCCCCAGAGCGTAGGCCATTTCCTCCAGATCAATGGCTTTCACCATCTCACCGCTTTCCGTTTCCAGCCGTTTCCGCAACACCTGCGTTTTGTCGAATAACGTCTGGTATTCTTTGAATGAATAGTTGATCTTGCGATCCCAGCCCTTCGCCTTAGTGTCTGACCAGTGAAGGTATCGGAACAGCTCGTCTGAGAAGAACGGAACCTTTATAGGGTCATAGCACGATAGAAATAGCGAAGCTGTGGCTGGACCCACGCCTTTCAGCTTGGCAAGGGAGGAGACCGCCTTCCCAGCAAGATTGTTGTCGCCTTCGTAGATACTGAATCCAGCTTCCGTCACCTTCCTGATTTCTACTACGCTGTTCCCTGCAACGAGCTTCGCAAGGTTCGGACGGTAAGTGCCGTGCTTCCTGCCATATCGGACGTATCAGTACTGTTCCCAGGAAAGCTCTCACGAGACGTACAATTTCCACTCCACTAGAGCTGTGACTTCAGTCTTTTCCAGGAAAGCATTGCCATCCTTGCGACGCTGAGCGAGGGTTTCTGGGATTTCGCGCAGCCGTACCTCTTCAAGGCCTTCGAGGCTCTTGGGGACGAGGTCTTCGTAGAAACGCAGCTGGGACAAAAATGTGGCGTGGTTAATTTTCTCGGCTCTCAACGCGGGCTTCATGGTGCTGGAGGTGGCCTCGTCCGTAAACCGGCGGTAGATGAAATTAGAGGCGTGCTTCAGGTAAGTCGCAGAAATGTAGGCAGGTGGGAAGTATCGAATGCCATCCAGCCACACAACTTTGTGGAAGCACCATCAGTACCAGCCGTGAGTTGCAACCCCAAAACCTCTGCAAGCACGGTCTCTTGCGGATGCTTGGTGGGGAACCGACGATCACAGCTGACTTCGCGAAATCGTGTAATCTAGATCTGAAGATTAAGAGTTGTTCCCGCAGGAAGCGGCCGCGAATGCTGAGTCGAGCTTGTATGCCGTAATTTCAAATAGACTTGGAGATGATTGCGCTCGGAGTGCTTTGCACTAATGTGATTTGCCAAGCCTGATAGCCGCGCTAGCCGGAACTAGCCAGAAAATATAACCAGGGTGATCTTGGCTCGCAACCTAAACGACTCTCTGGGAACTGGGTTATCGTCGGGTAGAGAAAGAGATGAGCGGGCTTGCTGGCAGAGATCATTGTCTGCTTTCCCTGCTGGCCTCCAACTACGCCTATACTGATTGGTTACGATGCCATTGAGGCGTTGGCCGTGGGTAGCTGGAATCTGTGGAGGTCCCGAAGATTCAATCGCAGAACATACGCGAGCATCCGTAGCTAATTCTCCGAGCGTGACATACAGTAAGAAGCTGGCTGGCTAATCGTAGAATGGGACAAGTCTTCTTCTTGCGAATCGTTCTGCGACACTCAAGATGTGAGTATATAAGACCAAGGTTAGAGATTACATCTTATATCATCCCCTGACATTACATCTTTCTTGTTCCCCCAGCCCCGCTCTTTCGTAATCAATCAGGACTCGGGAGCCCTCTTATCCATTGTGCAGGAGCCTGTAGGCATCTTCCGTCATTACGTTCGTGTATGATGACGTCCCCACCCTCAGTAGGGACCGTGGATTCCCTCGCACCCATCTGGAAAGGTGTCGGAAACATGGCCGCCATACTTGGAATTATCAGCTTCATACTAGGGAAGATACCGGCGAATAAAGACAATACCCAATCCATAATGCGGGTCTATGTTAGACTTAATTCAAACGAATTCACGGATGCTGGTGGCAATTGTCCCGATATTCGTCTCTTCAACGAGATCCACGACTTCATTGCCAAGAAGCCGGACCCTGGATACGTCTCCGAGGGTGACTTCATAGACGTTATCATTGACCAGGGCGACGGGCAACAGCCAACTAGTGCGTTGATTACGGCAAATGGGGCTGGCAATGGCAAGAACGGCGTTTGCCTTGCGTACCTTCAATCGACTTGGCCCGACAATCAGACTTTCGCCTGGGTCGGCAACTGAGCGCGTCACTATGGAGAGCACTGGTAGGTCATAACCCGAAAATCTTCACAACACGCATGCTAATATAGCTATCATGCAGGTATCATTCTAACTTCGTGCTCGACGGAGAGAACTTGGAGTGTTTATGGTTGGATTCGAATAGTAACACAGCGACCGCCTTGCAGGTGCATTTCCCGAGCTTCAATTCCAATAATGCTGGCTACAGTGAGAACCCAGATGAGTAAGATATATACACCATTCCCCCATTGTCCTCTCTCCTTCCCTCCGTAAGTATCACGCCCCAAGTTAACATCAGTATTCGCAAAGCTACTGTAACAACCTGAACGCCATGCATTTTTTCAAAGAGCCGAATCCAACTGCCCTCCTTTTCTATGAGGAAGGCCGCCGTTCATTTCGTCGCCGTCACAGCGAACCCGTCACAGCTATGAACAGTACACGGCTCATCAAAAGCAGAATGACCACCCATGCGGTAAGCAAATATTTCTGTTTCTTACCACCATCCTGAGAGGGCATGCTTCGCTCCGAGAACCTGCCTAATGATCATCTCCTTTCTCTAGTAAAGTACTGCTGACATGAATAGGCCACCACGCTCTGTGAACGTGTGACGTCTCACGGCCCGGACTTTGTATCTTATGAAGAGGGTAAATTCTGCGACATAGAAACAAAGACAGTGTGGCCATTATGCAAGAGCGAACAAGATAAAGATTGCTTTGACGTTGACGCTCACGACATAAGACAGCTTAAGAGGCTAGAAAAAAGGGCTGTACCTGTCTTGGCTGGGTACAAGAGCTATGCCATAGTCACTGAATGGGAGTGAGCGACGCACCAGCATTGGCTATGGCAAAGGACTATTCGAAGCTCACTGAATGCGATTGGAGTTGGGGATAAACGAGATGTTTGTTGATTCCAAAAATGATAAGCCCACATTCCTGACATGTACCCCTTGCTCCAATTCTACTTCTCCGATGGCAAGATTTTCTTCCAACACTTTCAGTCTTTCCAGCACAAGAACCGCAGACCTGGCTCAATTCACACTCTTCGTACTGCTTCTTTGTTGCTGCCTCCCTCTATTCTACGCCCGTCCCCAGAATGCCAGATCTTCGAACTTGGAGGCTGAGAACACAACACCGTCTCGCAGAACCACAAGGTCCACCAATGGTTACAAAAACGTGGCCTACTTTGCCAACTGGTATGCCCTGAATAGCCATTTCACCAGTCGGTCGTATCTAATCATCATGCAACAGGGCCATCTACGGCCGCAACTTCCAACCCCAAAACCTTACCGCCGGCGTCCTGACCCACGTTCTCTATGCCTTCGCCAACATCCATCCCGAGACAGGTGAAGTGTAGGTGTTCTTCCCTCCACCTTTCTCCTGAACATCGTTCCCCAGCTCCTTACACCATCTTACCCATAAATTCAGCTACCTAAGCGACACCTACGCCGACATCGAAAAGCACTACCCCACAGACTCCTGGTCCGACACCGGTACGAACGTCTACGGCTGCGCCAAACAACTATACCTCCTAAAGAAACACCACCGCCACCTTAAAACCCTCCTCAGCATCGGCGGCTGGAGCTACTCCCCCAGCATCGCCCCCGTGGCATCCACCCCCTCCGGCCGCGCCACCTTCGCAAGCAGCAGCGTTGCCCTCCTCGCAGACCTCGGTTTTGACGGCCTCGACATCGACTGGGAGTATCCCGCCACCGCCGCCCAAGCCACAGACATGGTCCTCCTCCTCGCCGCCGTGCGCCGTGCTCTTGACGGCTACGCCAGCGCCAACGCTCTGCCCTACCATTTCCTGCTCACGGTCGCCAGCCCTGCCGGGCCTAGCAACTACGATACAATGCACCTCGCAATGATGGATCGGTATCTCGATCACTGGAACCTCATGGCTTACGACTATGCGGGCACATTCTCAGACGTCAGCGGCCACCAGGCAAATCTGATTCCCAACCGCCAGAACCCCGCCGCGACGCCCTTCTCGACTTCCCGCGCTGTGGCGGATTACATCTCTGCGGGCATACCGCCCTCGAAAATAATCCTGGGAATGCCCCTTTACGGCCGCGCTTTCACAGGTACTTCTGGCCCCGGTCTACCATACTCCGGCGTGGGTGATGGGAGTTGGGAGAATGGGATATGGGATTTCAAGGATCTGCCACGGCCAGGCGCGAAGGAAAAGTATGATGGGAGTGCGGGAGCGAGCTATAGCTATGAGGAGCAGGACAAGGTGTTGGTGAGTTACGATAATAAGAGAGAGGTTGTGAGGAAGGCGGGGTGGATCGTGGATAAGGGAGTGGGGGGCGCGATGTGGTGGGAGGCGAGTGCGGATCGGGTGGGGGAGGGGAGTCTGGTGGGGAGTGTGGCGAGGGTGTTTGGGTCAGATGGTGGGTTGGAAAGGAGTGAGAATTGTTTGGACTATCCGACGAGTAAGTACGATAATTTGAGAGCGCGGATGTTGGGGGAGTAGGTTGTTGGTTTCCTTGATACTTGAGAATAGTTTCTTCAGAGACTTGTGACATTATCCCAAACTTGTTGCGATAGCTACTCAATTATGTTATGCCCAAGAATTGAACCAACAGATGAGTTCGCGCCTTGCCGAAGGACATGTGCATCGAGAATCATGCCTCCGCATCTTCTCATGTTGGGTTTTCTGTACCCGGACCTCCTAAGCCCATCCTTTAGCATCTGTCCATCGTAGTTCACGCAGATCAATATGGTACAACTCTGCAGAACCAGAGATCTCCCTCAGATGATGTCATGGGGTCCACAAAGTCCCTATCATCCCCCCAACACTTATGGACTCCAAATTTGGATGAACGAAAGGCAGGCGTCTCCCACCCCAGCAATGCCTCCCTCCTTCACCAGCCAATCATCAAACCCAAAGATGCCCCAAAGCCCAAGCAATTCACACCCCCTGTCCGAAACCACAAAGACTTCCTCTGAGCACACCCACTCTTCAGATCCTGCAACGACTTCCAGCCATAACACCCCCCCCCTGGCGTTCCGGGAAGGACAGCCAAAGCCGTCGACGGACCCGTCTTATCTACCTCCTGGGCTCGAATATTCACAACAGAAGTGCATACCAACTGCGTCGCTATAAAAGCCTCGAAATGCCGACCGTATTCCAACAGCATGCCCGCTACCCAAGCAGCCTAAGCACCTGCCGAGCCATACCTGCAGCGCACACAGGGAGATCCGCTATCCTGACTACTTCGCAGAGAAGCTCCCAGTCTCACCATTGGGCTACACAGCTAAACACGGATTGGATGCAATACGCACCTCCTCCAACCCAGAACCCACCGCTGCCAATTACAGAAGATGTGAAAGACGGGGGTTCTGCGAAGAAGAAGGATAATTTCAACACGGGATGCTGGTGGGGCAACACGCGGGTGACGAGAGATCCGTGGACTTGGGTGCTGTGCTGTTGCTGCTGTTGCTGCGGGAATTAGAGAGGTTGGGGGCGAGGGGTGCGGGGAGTAGGGGGTGAAAGTAGGGGAGCTTGCGAAGAGACTTTACTTTAGATGGCTTGGGAGATGTATTGACTGGTTCGGTCTCTCTCCCATCGTGGCCGGGACATCAAAGTTAAGCGCATGCCTAGATGCTGGATTGGGGTTATGAGTAGATTTAGCCGAGCCATTGTTGATTCTCGGGGTTTGAGCGTTCGGGTTCTTTTCTTCTTATACTCGGAGACTTGAAGATCGAGAGTGTACGAGGAATTCTAGAGATGCAAAAGACCTTAGTGGTTATTGCCAGCCACGTTTTCCAAGACGGATGCTGACAGGTCGAGATAGATTGGTCACCTTGAATGTGCATTACAGATACCTACAACACTATCTTAAACCTCCAATCGCCGTCGTCTAGCCTCGCTGCTTGCACCTTCCCACCTCCCCATATCACGAAGACCCGCCCCCGGCTCAACCAGGAGTCACGACAACCTTGTCCAAGCCCCGGGTGACTCCCACATAATCAGTCGCCACAAATTTGAACGTCAATTTCGGGCTCGCAGACGCGGCGACGAACGATCCGCTTAAACTTTTCCAGACGATGGGCGGCCCTGCGGCATCGGCGAATGTGCTCATCGCAGTTTGTGTGCCATCGACCAAGACCTCGACATACGTCTGCTTGGGTATATCATGCGAATCAGTCATGTAGAATTGCGCCTTGACGTTGTACTTCTTACCCGCGCAAAGCGTAAGCATCTGATCGAGGTCGAGTTCGAAGTAGGACGACGCAATGCTGTCGTTGACGGTGAAGGAATTTGCGGAGCCGTAACCGGGAGCCTGGACACCGTAGGATTCATATTGGGAGAGCTCGGGCAAGGGCGGGTCAATATTGGAAACAGTCCAAGGGGTGAGCCCGGCCTCGAAGTCGCCGTTCTGGACAATGGTTGCGAATTTGGTGCAGCCGGTGGGAGGTTCCGTCACGGTTGAGGTGGTGGTGTAGACGGTTGTAGGAGAGAGGTGGGCCGTGAGGATACAAGAGCATGCGCTGCTCAGGCGAGCTGGTGGGTTCGTTGTAGCGGCTAGATCGCGCTTCTCTTCCATGTCACGCTTTTCAGCGGGGCTTGATGTTGCAGCAGTGACGGTAGTAGTGAGGCATTGTTGGCCTTGTATATGGATGGAGCGTGCTAGCGTTGGTATTTACGTTGTCACAGAAGTGACAGTCGACCGAATGTAGGTACTGCAGAAGGAGCTGGCCGAGGCGCTGGTTCGTGGGTCGACGAAGGAGCGATACAGGTTGTCTTGATTGCAAAAGCATGTAGCAGTCACTGTGGACTGTGTCAGTAGGGGCATAAGCCAATGGATCTTGTGACGGACCTCGCTTCTCAAACTGTGGGGCATTGGGTGCCGCCAGAGCGTGGTGTAGCAGTGCCACGACGGCGAGGAGGGAAGTTGTCATAAACATGTTGCCAGCTCGAGATGTAGAAAGTGACGCTCTCGTATGATTCTGCAATCCTGAAGCCTTCGTTGAGTCCTCTGCGCAGCAGTTCATGCGACACCGGCTTGTTCATTGTATGCTTCACCACCTACCGCATCCACAAGCCTCTCAGTACCCCTCGGCACGGTCAGCGAATGATATTCTCATCCCCATAGGACAAATCTTAGTGCCATCCAATTCGCGCGACCTCGAAGACTATTCGCGTTGCACCTCGTGCCAACACGGAGCAGGCATGGCTGAATCTGTTGGTGTGGCTGAGTGGTGAGAGCGAAGCTTGTGGTTTCCAGAATCAGACGAAGTACCGTTGGGTGAATTCGTACATTACTCGCATCAGATAAGGATAGCCACATACACGCGATTCCCCAAGCTTTGAAGATGGAGATTGCGAACGTTGTGTTGTAAAGTGTGCGAATCGAGCAGTGGTGGACCTTTACTCGTAGACTGGCGCTGGCTACAAGTCTCAATGAGGTTACCGTTTGCGTTATCTGACCAAGACCCTGGGATGATTAAAGTAAGGTAAAGTAGCCGGTGCATCGGAATGACACGCGACTCGCTGTTTGTTTGGCATTGATTGCAGGCTCGAATCCGCTTGCGAGTGTCGTTACATAACGTGCCAAGCACGTAATGCCAAGGACATTACGTTTTAGCGTTGTTTGATTAGATCGCGAATGCGAGCCTGATCGCTGAATAAACGTTAATCCCTGTCGATTACCACCGGGCGCGATTCTCTTGTTTACATTATTTCTTAACTTTGGAGAAGAACCCAGGATGTGTAAATTTCTCCCAATGCTATCACTCTATATTGTTAGCAAAGGTAAGAGATATCTACTAATTGTTAACTTCTCTCTTACTTGTTCGCTTGCCTGCTTGCTTGCCTGCCTGCTTGTTTGCTTACTTGCCTGCTTGTTTGCTTGCCAGCTTGCCTGCTTGTCAGCTTGACTGTTTACTTGTTGCTTGCTTGCTTATCTGTTGCTTGTTTACTTGCTTTCTTGCCTGCAGCCCTGCTTGTATAGGCGTTTGCTTTATATCTCGACAACACTGCCTTATATCTACAAATTACGAATTTCGGAGCTTTTTAATGTAGATATTAGGGTCCGAACAAGGCCACTTTTGTTGTAAGTAATCTACGTTGGTGTCGTTGTCACTTGATCTTTTGCGCCCATTATAAAAACGATCAATAGCAAACAATTTGTGTGAGTCTGCCTTAGTTTTCTTTAAATTCGTAAGTATGGAGGGTTACTACTAATTTAAACAGGCGTCAAAACATTCAGGACCGACCCATCTAGTACTGCATGCCTTGATTTTGACACATTTTTTTGGTGTATCAGGCAACCACATTACAAAGTACTTATGTATAATATCTCCACGTTCGTCGCTACATATTATATAGGGCTCGCGACGAGATGCATTACATATATACATCAAGTGCGTGATGTTGTGTAGAAATTTAAAAGGACGGGTGTTTCTAAAAGTGCAGATGGAAATCGAGATGCCTCTTTTTGCACTTAGCGTGCCACGAAAATTTCCATTACTAGCTACATCGGGCTAGGCTGCCCGGATTCTTTAGTAATAGTATGCTTGGCATGTATTAGGATACCGGCGGTTAGAAAGTCTGATGCAATGAAGCAATGGCATTGATTGCTTTGCTGTATCAGCCTAGCCCTATCAAAGCATGTCACAGCGGCTTCACAAGGTCGTACTCGCTGGAGAAAGTGGTAGAATCCTGCGACTAATCAAAGGCTATCTTCAGGAAGTATGAACAGCGTGCTCCGGCCAGCTTGAGCTTGTCACGACATCAACAGCCCACTCATCCCTCAAACACTCGTTGTCACCGCCTTCTGGGAAACATTAATTTGCATTTCTCAAACCCGGCTCATCATTATCTGCCCGAGACGAGCCCTTTGATCCTCAGTGCCCACTACACAGTCGTTGTACATCTCATATCGCTCCCTCAGCTCGAACGGATCAGTCGTCCAGTGAACGCTGCTCACTCCTCGTACGCGGGAGAAGCTATCCAGCAACCCATCCATGTCCACATCTAGCGCAGAGCTGTGACTTCTCGTGGGGCAAGTGGGTGTGATCCTCACTTCTGCTAGCTGCGTGCAGTCTGCAAGTACATCGCACACCCGATGAAGCAGCGGGCCAAGGAACGAGACCTGGATCGACTTCTGGATGCTGACCGTCACATCCGCTCTCTTCATCTTCTCCACGGGCCACCGCTTCCGGCCAGCGGCAGCCTCTCTGATGAACAAGGGTAAGGCTCCCAGGATGCCGTCGTCACCCACATCGATGACGAAGACATGGTTCTCGAAGAAGGAGACCATGGCCTCCTTCCGCATCATCTTATTCACGGCAAATATTCTTACGTCGATTGGCCCTTGGACCTCATCCGCGGATCCATCGGCCTCCTTGTGCTGCAACGACAAACCCTCACCAAGCGCAAAACCGTAGATTTTTCGGCGCAGCTTAATGGGAAGATTGAAGAAGGGAAAAGGCTTGTCCGGTATCGGTGTCACGGCGCCGCCGCAAGCTTTGGGATGGTCGCGGCGGTACCGGTTCCAGAGTTGCGCCCCACGCCGTTCTTCAAGTACATACCCGTCTTCCGAATCATTGGACCCAACCTCGGACGGGACTGATGGCGAAAGAGGGATACGATCGTTGTAAGCAGTAATCTCCGCCTTTAAATCATCCAGGTAAGGTTTGGACATCGCGTGGTACTTCTCCCGTTCATCTTGTGGTAAGGCTAACCAAGCAGCGTTGATATTGTGCGAAACACCATGTTCCTGCGATCGTGCGTCAACAAATCTTCGCATTCACGGCCTCCGAAGTCATGTCGGCAGCGTCCGTTGTGCTTACTTTGACGTGAAATGGCGTCCAGTTCCTAAATGCGGTTGGACCTAGAAACAACGGGTGATTAATACCATATTTACACTCAAACACAGCATCAGCATTGTACCAGTATAGACGGGTCGCTCCCATAGAGCGGCCACTTCTGCCTTTGTGGGGTTTGAGCTCGCTTTCTCAAGTCGATGAGCTTCGCTGTCGGCGTCTTGCACGGATATCCATGATCTTGGCAGCCTATCCATCGTAACTCCGGGCAGAAAGGATGAGAGCGGATGCGAAAATTTGAACTTGATCTTGGATGCTCCAGGGGACTGCTTGCTTCATTACTCACTCAGTCTCGCAGGTCGCCTTGTGAGAGGTCAAGTACCGTTCTATTACGCGGTGCGGTTCAAACGCCAGGCGACTAACAATTTAGTAAGGGAAACGGCAAAGCGGCTGTGAGTTTTTTCTTACTAGCTACATGTATTTACTTTAGGACCCCCTGGGGTAGTGTAATAGTATGCTTGGAATGTAATGGAACTGCAGCCGCCAAGCGAGCGCCAAGCCGCCTCTTTCGTTTGGCGATCCCGAGCGTATGGCACACCAGAAGGCAGAAAGTGCATTAATTCATTTTCGCATTTTCACCACCATGTCAAAGTCGCTTTCCACGGTCGAATGAGGTCAAATTTTAGATCATGGCAGAATCACTATAGTGTCTGTCAATTGATCAAAAGAATATGTCACAATATGCGTTCTAGTCAAGTCGTGAATATCAAAGTTTAGGATTATATTTAGGGTTGTAATCAAATTGCACGAACTCTAGAATAAACCCTAAGAATACACCTTGTAAACGTAGGAAATTTGACACAATCTCTCGGTCAATTGATAGACACTATAGTGATTCTGCCATGATCTAGAATTTGACCTCATTCGACCGTGGAAAGCGGCTTTGACATGATGGTGAAAATGCGAAAATGAATTAATGCACTTTTTGGCCTATGGTGTGCCATAGCGGGACTTTGTTGGTTGTACACGGACACTACGCCGCCTAATCCTTACTTTACGTCAACACTTCTTGTGTGTTGGGCTTTACAAGAATCGAAATCTCCAAGCTACGATCAAATGGGGCAGAGAACAATAGGCGAGGAAGGCAAGTGATGGTATAGATCCAGATGTCGCTTCGCCTGGGCTTCGCCTGCTCTATGCCCAACCACGTTGCAGTCTGAAATACACTCAGCATGAGCTTATCAAACTAAAATCGACGGACTTCGCCAAACGTTCCACTCGCAGCCGTGTAGCGAACACAGTCCTCACCAGGACATAGTCCTCACCACCTTCTTTCTAGCTGGGCGCGAAACCCGTAGCATTGCACGTGCCAAAAGCTTTCTGGCTAGGCCAACATCAGCGAGGGTGTAGCTCAGGCTGCGCGCAGGGCCCTACCATCCTAAAATGTCCAAACAATAGTACTGATTGGAACCACAGTAACCGGCCGCCGAGCAACAAGGTCCGTACGAGGTACCTCCACAGGTGTACGAGTTGTCATATCCGCAAGATCCATCAGGGCTCTTGCTACCCTTCGGAGCTAGGGGTGCCTTCGTCGGTGCTCCAGATCCAGTACAATTACCATTCTGGCAATTTCCAGCAGCACAGTAAGCGTCGCCGCTACCACACCTTGCAGGGACACGAGATCAGCGTCCTTTTTGGGACGATTGGACTGGCACTCACCAGCCGCCAGTCGAGCAACAAGTGCCAAAACCAGCAGTGCCTCCGCACTCAAGCTCGCGGTTCTGCTTGCCGCACCGACCATCTGTACTGAAAGGTCTTCCACCATCGCAGTTACCCTCTTGACACTTACCAATACCGCAGTAGGCATTCCCCGTGCCACAGCTGAGAGAGTCAATTGATTCTCTCAGAGCCACTAATGAGATAGGTCAACACTTACAATCCGCCGTAGCTGCAACAGTCTCCAAACGTTGAACCGAGACAGGTATTTGTCCAATTGGCTTGCGCTCCGCACGTTGCGTTCTGGGAAATTGGAATCGATGCAACCGATGCTTGTTCAGATCACCGTCAGCAAAGGAAAGACCGGAGTGGCGAAACTGAGTACAAACCTCCTCGCACACAGTAGGAAGCCCCTGGCTTGAACCCACTGCAGTCCTTATTTAGACTTGGGTTTAGAGCAAGGAACTTCTTCATTGTCAGGTGGTATGTGTCAAGCATTTCCTGGCATGTCTTCCAGATATCGGTCGAAACTGTGAGATGACACTCTGCGCCAGAGTTCTGTTGCCGTGGCACCATGGGTCGTGGATGACGCAGGGAAGATGTCTGGCCATTTTGCAACAAGGCAAACCAAGCGCAACCGTAAAGGAGAGCTTTTGCTGGAACAGTCCACATGCTTGCTGATATGCTCAGGATAAAATATGTTGCACAGAGATATTCGCAGAGACGTAGGATATGAGAGAAAGGTTGGAAACAATCGCTGCTCCCAGATCACAGCTTTTCACCCGCTCTCTGTGATCACGCCTCTCGATCCTCGGCCACAGTCCAATTTCATATTAGGTAAGAGCCTCCTCCATGCTGATCAGGAGAATCCGCTTGTTTGCAGCTTTGCCGCAACGGAGTTCCTGCATTAGGCCGCAGCAAGGAATTGATCCTAATGGACTTGGCGATTAATCCAATTGCCCATGTGATCGGTCGTTAGATCTGCAACTCGTCGGGCTGCTGCCCCATGTCAATGTCAGCCGCTTGTACTAGCCGTGCCGGAAGTGGTGAGTACACGTCAAAGAGCTGCATATGGATTATGACGAGAAAACAGAGCACCGTCGCTATTGGAGCGGCACAGTCAATATCTGAGGCTGAGCGGAGTAGCTCCAATCCTCCATAGAGCAGGGTACAAAATCCTCTTGATAATCTGGGCGGTGAGGCACGAAGTTGGTTACTAATCCGCGATTAATGGGATGGTGTAGAGAAAGACTGGATATAATGTCGGTCAGCCGCCTTCGTCCGCCTCGCTTGGTGATGGCCCCGACGGCTATCCGTCTTTTTAATTGGACCAAAGTTCGAAAGTATCTCCCTGAGCAGTTGAGCTAGCGTTCTTGCATGTCCCGGCGCTACTCGTACTTCGCGGCAACCGACTCTTCCATAGATCCTAGCGAGGAGCCTTGCCCGCAGTCTATTCCACACATGCACAAATTGTAAGATCGTTCGTTTGAGAGAATTACATATGCAAGCTTCAAACCGCCTGTTGGACGCTCAGTATACTAATAAGATTGAGGGTATGACGGTTTCGCGTTTTGGCTATATTCGGTGGTTGTTTGGTCCATAATTCAAATCGCCGACACATTCAATTCAAGAAGTGCCAAGAACTCATGCACGACCTCCTGCGATTGCATGGGATGTTGCGATGAGGGCTATTCGTTTCTCCCATTGGAATATTTGATCTCTCTTCTCGCAGCAGCAAGGCCTGCGCTTCTGCGGCTCGGATTGAACGGCTGATACCCTTCTAAGGATTCAGGATCATGTTCTGCCCATAGGCTATGGGATCCTGAAAGTAAGCTTGCATAGCCCGCTATCCTTTCGCGCTACTTCAATTCAACCAACCCCCTTCATTCCTCACGCTCGCCAAGCATTTCCAAGCGAAAGCGCCGCAGCCGCCGTTGAATGGGACTGTATACCAACACAGCTTTCTCGCAAAGCGACGGAGACGTGGGACTTGCGGGCTAGTGCGCCACTAACACCATGGACGAGCGTTAGCGCTGCGATTGAAAGACTGTCAAGACATTGTTCAGTGATTCAGCCCACGTTTCAGCGCTTGAAGGCGTGGCTCACTTAGGACATTCTTGAGTCGCCGATCGGTGAAAACTACAACATGGCCGTAAATCAGACGAAATGCCAAACAAGACTCAGATAATCGGAGCAGCTCCGCACCATGGATCAATCAAGGGCAAAAGGAGGCTTTTGTTGCCAAATCATTGGGATCTTAGTCTGGCGTCTGGGTCTTGCTGTACTTTGTGGTGCGTGACCTTTTACCCCTTGTCGGCGTGCGGAGGGTTCTTCGACTTCCAAGAAGAGGTATCGGCGCCAAACAAGGAAGGATGACACATGCTGTATGTCCACGGCACAGGAGTCATACTGTGTTCAGGACAGGGGGATCCCCAGGAATTACCCATGGCTCCTAGCGAGCCAACAATTTAGTTCTGGGGCATGTATGACTTCTGTACCCGCAAGGCAGCCAAAAAAGCAGCTGAGAAAGATCGATACTACATTCGAGGCTTCTGGATTCTCCCCGCCGCCTCAGCCTGACCCTTATTTCATGTCGGTCATGTGTCAAGGAGGGTTAGGATCTCCTTTGGTCACGGCTACACGATATTCTATCTTCCTGCAGGAAGCTCGTTGTAGCCGCACAGCCTGGAGGAGCAGGGCCCTTGTAGGTCAAAATTTGGAATGGGAAATCCGGAAGGCGAAACCAAGGGACTGGTCCCTTTCTCCAGTAATTTGTTAAATAGGCCTCTCCATCCGTCTACCTACTCCGTAGAATTTCTGCTTGGATGGCAAGGCAACAAGCTTGTTTGACTTTGACATTCGACATCTCATTACGTTTGGCAGCTCTTGTAGCATCGATGGCGCAGTTGACCGAATATCTTGCAAGGATGTGGGGACTAACGCTGTTGCTGCTTTTCCTCCAGAGTGTGCAAGGGCAGTACCTCCCTACAACAGCCGTGGATAATGCTGGCAATACCTGGTGGTCAGCAACAGTTGGCGCCCCTCGCACTGCGGTTTCAGCGCTTCCACACATTCCCACCCTTGTCTATAACTGCAATACAGTCCCCGCACTTTGTGCCAACGTCGGACAGGTCAGACCAGGGGCTGCAGTGGGACAGTATCCTGCGCCTGGGTGGGAGGCGTTCGGATGGGATCCGGATAGTGTTCGCAAGGCTGCGCGAAGGAAAAAGCGTTGTCCTCGCAATTGGAAGCTTAAGAAAAGGGGCGGAACGACATGTAAGTTGTAGACTGGGACTTCTTCCTATCTCATTCTAGGCGTATCGGGAGTGTCTGAGCAGCATCCGCTCCCAAGACATGCCTCCTAACTCAATCCAACCAATCAGAGACGGAAGGCTGACTCCAAGATGATACAGGTCCCAATGATAACCAGCCCCCAATTCACCCGCATGTGCCGGGGCTAAGCAGGTGAGTGATCCCATGTGCCGGCATAGTGCACAATAGCTAGAATCGTCGAGTTGCAGAAAATCCATCGACTCTCCAGATCTCCCGACAGCGCAGATTACAATCGAGGCAAATGCTTTGACTGTTTTGCTATTTGGAAATCGGCATCTGTCGGCCTTTCACAGTCCACCACAATGTCGGGGAGACCTTGTTTTCGAGCATGTCAAACAATAATGCACCGTTCCTTGCCACCACATCGGATATCTTCCGTGCATTCCCCACCTCTTACGAGCATATCCCCAGCTTTGAGACATATCTATAAAATCCACTTAAGAGATATATCTCTTAACTCCAAGAACCCACTTAAGACCGGAATGCTAATTCCTTAAGTGCAGCCCGCCACTCGTTGACTACTCAAACTACGGAATAGTTACTGCTGATCCGCGGACTGGGGAACACAAGCAGACTGGGATCATGTTCACTTGCGACGAATTCCCTCCAGCCATGTGAGTGCCGCCATGGTATTGCTTCGTCACTAACTGACTATGCTTGAGGTCAATTCAAGGCGGACTGGGAACAGCTGCAGTCCCCAACAATGGAGTGCTTTACTGCGGCCCAATGCGGGCCAGTTGCAGTATCACGCTCAAAGCATTGAGGACATCGGAAAAAGATTGGAAATCCATAGACTCGGAACAAGATTGGCAAAGCAAAGCGCACGGATTCTTAAGTGTAAGTCCAAGCAACAATTCATGCAGACTTCCACCACCAACCCTTGAAGCTCCTAAGATGCATAGACGTCAATGTCGACCAAGCGCCTCCTTCACTTCTTGTATTCACCCCTCACTTCAAAGCTGACCGAACGCAGAGGCACGTCGGTTTGACCACCAGCGACATCTGGACCTATCACTTCAAGACTGTCAACATTCCGAGTAATGTAGCAACGTGGGTTGAATATGTGCCCAATGGTGCTACCGCATACACAATTAATTCCAACTTGGGATCGAAGAGGAGTGAACAGGCTCCGCAGCGAGGTTCTGAATTCCCACCTTGAAGACCTCCTATGTTGCTGACCTATACCAGTCGTCTGGGGAATCGGCAATGATGGCGAAAAGCGTCACTATCGATTGCTTGACGGACATGTAAGGATGACCACTTTTTCTACTTAATGCTAGCACCTGGCCTTAGCATTCACTGACAGACGCGGAGTCCCGATAGACATCAGAGACAGTGATGGCTTTGCATGACGTATCACCAGCGTATGATATGGCCAATATGACATATACCGAGAAGAACGACAATACTACAATTTACGATGATTGGGAGGATATCAAACTCAAAGCGACGAGGCGACAAGACAATGGGTTCCTTCGCCGATACCTCAAAAGCCAGAAGCGTCAAAACTCCACCGCCCAGATATCCCTGCCTACTGGGGGTAGCTCGAGCACAACAGCGGCCAATGGCTCGCAGACTACAGACCATGCGGTCGTGCAGCAGAATCTGGCTATAGCGCCTCCAGTACCCATCTTGAACATTGGGCTGGAGTATATCCTAGGACAAATCGGTGCTAATGCCACGAAACGAGGTAACGAATCAATGTCTGAGCCACCACAGAACGCCATGGTAGCTGTACCACGTGCAATGGTTCCTCAGACAAGTAAACATATCCCATTAAAAAAAAGGGTGGATGGCCCTATTCAATGTGGTACAGGGAAGCCGTGTGCCGATGGAAGTTGCTGCAACTCAGTGAGTAGGGGCTGCTGTAGCGAGAAGAAATGCTGATCGCGCGTAGGACGGAAAGTGTGGCTTCAAACCCTACCACTGCAAACCAGACCCTCCGGTCACTTGTCTCTCTAATTGCGACGCAACAGCCATGTGCGGTGTTGATTCTGCAGGGGGTACACTGAAATGTGGACTGAGCCTTTGCTGTTCTTACTTCGGATGGTGTGGGGTGAGTATTCAGTCGGATTCTGAAATGGCGACAAACTAACTCTTAGAAGACTCAAGGTGTACACTGCACCAATGCAGATCCTCAGGGCTTGACAACGTCATGTCAGAAGGGATACGGCGGATGCACAATAGTCCCTCCTCCATCGTGCGGGCAGGGAAGCGGCACCTCGGCTGGCAGGAAAATCGGCTACTATCAATCTTGGTTAGTACTCTCTCTCATCAGGAGATCTGCGGTTGCTGTGCGACCTTAATTTACCTGCTTCTCGCTGCTTCTAAGGAGTCTTTGACAAAGTCTGCTGGACTATGACTTTTTGCCGCCTTGTCAATGGGCGACGAAAGGTCAAGTGCAGCCTCTGAAACCAGCTTCAATTCGCCCTGGAAGTTGTTTGCCGTGCAATAGTCTCAGCGTCAAGCATAACGAGATTAACCATCTAGCTTACAATCAATAGGAATACTCGACAGCGAAATTGTAACCGTGTTACCCCCAGTCAGCTCAAGACGGACGGATTCACTCATTTGAATTTTGCCTTCGCGTAAGGCCTGATTCCTACGGTTCTTTTCGCCCGAGCTAAAGTATATAGCTCTATCGATCCATCATCCTTTCAAATTGTTCCCGCAAATTCTCTGGACGAATCTCTGTATCCGGAGTTCACAAAGCTCAAGCAAGCAAATCTCCAAACATGGATCTCAATCGGAGGTTTTGACTTCAGCGATCCCGGCCCAACGCACACGACTTGGAGCGACTTGGCCTCGACATCGAGCAACCGAGCAGCATTCATCACCTCTCTAACATCTTTCATGGATACGTGGGGCTTCCAAGGTGCTGATCTTGACTGGGAATATCCGGCGTCGGATGTACGAGGCGGCAGACCAGAAGACACTGCGAACTTGGTCTCATTAGTGAAAGAAATTCGAGCTGCATTCGGCAGCAAGTATGGGCTCAGCAGTATACTTGCACCAGACTATTGGTATCTCCGCGGCATGGATCCTAAAGCTATGGCAAGTATTACCCTTGCCTTGGAAATTCTCGCACCCCTGCAAGAATGCACTTCTCGGGGCCACTCACCCCTTGGCACTCCCAAAAAGGCGTGGTCTCGGAATGTCTGTGAACCCATCGACCAGTGCCAGGCCAATGGTAAATGGGTAAATCGTCAAAGTGTGTGATGCACTTAACTACAATGACTCTGTGAAAAAATCTGGAAAATGTCATCAAAGATTCGCCAGCATGCCCCCATTGCTGCCGTTGTACGGTATAGATTTCGACGCTAACGTACTTTGGATATCTAGGAGCCGTATGTTGATTTCTTTGGCTTCATGGCTTATGACCTACATGGCTTCTGGGACGCCGATGTCAAGACATTGGGCTCGATTATCCGTCCGCAAACCGACATACGAGAGATCGACAACGATACACTGCCGCTATGGTTCGACAAATTGACACCAGCAAAGGTAAATCTTGGCCTAGCATATTACGGACGCGGTTACACAGTCTCAGACCCCAAGTGCGGTAAGTCAATCCCTCCAAGGTATCTGCCTTGCAAAGCTAATCACAGATCCAGCGTACCCGGGCTGCGCGTTTAGCGGACCCAGCAAAGCTGGCACTTGCACCGGATTCGACGGAGTCATGTCAAACAGGGGTATCTGATGCACTCTAGTATAGGGAATGTCAATTGCTAACCGTTGCGCGGCTAGAAATCCAAGCTATTATCAAAGGGAAAGGTCTAGTACCGGAATATCTCAAAGATCCTAAGATCAAGCAAATTAGCTGGGACGACCAGTGGATAGGCTACGATGACGACGATACCATCAAGGACAAGCTCGCCTTCGCCAATGATCGCTGCCTTGGAGGAACGATGGTCTGGAGTGTTGACTTCGACTCGGGTGCCGGCAGCGGCGACACTCCTGATGGAGGTGGAACATCAGGAGGTGGAACGGGCTCTGGCGGCAATGAAACTGGCTCGGGTGTTGTCGAGGTTGACTCAAATATCTGGTCGAGCCAAAATCCACAGGTCCAGTGCGAACCGCCTTGCGTTTTGGTCCTTCCGCCCATCCCGCTACCAGAACCTTCAACGATGTCATTCCCGTCATTCACCACGTCCTATATTGTGCAAACCACCGAAGTTACAAACGGTCAAACCGTTACAACGTCAAAGACAGTACAAACTGTCATAAGTATCCCGCCGGTGACCACTACGGAGATAGAAGTCTGGGGTGTAACCGTCTTCTCTCAAGATACCACTCCAGCTACATTCACGGCGGTGCAAAGTATTACCCCCTTGTCCTTCGTGGTCACTCTTCCTGGATCAGCCTACTTTCCGGTCTTTGCCACACCAACAATAGATCCCTCCGTGTCAACGTCATCGTCATCAAGCAGCACCATAGTCGCGTTCTTCCCTTCCTCGCATTTAAACACCATTCAACCTCAACCTACCGTGTCCATTACCACCACGCCTGTACCAAGCATCACCTATTCCAGCGGAAAGCCCACGTCCACGTGTAAAAGCCATTGCGGTCATCATGGCTGTCAAACCTTCGGTTGTGGAGGTGGGTGTAAGCTCTTTGGATGTGGGAGTGGATGTGGCTTGTTTGGCTGCGGTGGTGGAGGCTGTGGATTGCTTGGCTGTGGAGGGGGCTGTGGCATCTTTGGCTGTGACGGAGGGTGTGGTGTCAAAGGTTGTGGATCGTCGAATTGTCCAGAGTGTGGGCCAGGGCCCGGTGGAGATACCCAGAATGGATCGGACAATGAAGATAATCAGGAAGATGACGAGGAGGAAGTCTGCAAACTCCAGCAAGCCGGCATCTATGACGGGTCAGGTGACAATGGTTCTGGTAGCGATGGCTCAGGTGGCAATGGCTCAGGTGGCAATGGTTCAGGTGGCAATGGTTCTGGTGGGATGACAGATGGAGACGTCAAGACCATTACCGGATACACTCCTGCGCAAGGCGAGGTTCAAACCACGAGCACGACCACGCTTCCCCTGCCTGCCCCAAGTACCGTCACGACGGTGGTTATTGTTACTGCTGCACCGCACCAACCCCCTCGCCGAGCCCCGACCCGAGCCCGCCTAGTCCCGACCCATCGACAGAGAAGAAGCAGTGCTATGACAGTGGCTCCTGGGTTAACCGATACGATGCAATCAACGCGGTGGACTCTTTCTGCAACAAGCCTCAAGACGCAGAGCCCGTGTTCAACAATTTCCCACATTACGGCGGTTACACCGTTAAAAATAACCAGTATATCGAGTACCAACAGCCCGCGTCGTTGACCAGTGGCTGGCCGGTCAACATCGTCATTTCGATCCAGGCTCTCAACGGCTGCGAATGGACCATTGATGGGCCTGCGCCGGATCAAGAATGTGGTAGAGTCTTGAGAAGGATCCTGGACGAGTGCGATACAGTTTCCGGTACGGCCAGAAAGCAAGGTGGGACGCTCACGAATAATTGTGCTGTTTGGCGCTTCGATCCTGGATTCAATGGCGACGCCCTCATCAACGACCTCTGTGACGCGACTCCGGCACTCAAAGCTGTTTGCGCCGCCGCTGGGTGAAGCGACAGAGTCTTGATAGGATAAGGGACCAGAAATTCCTGGTCTACTTATCTGACAGCATTTGTTGACATCGTACCCTGTTTGCAGGCTGGAAACCACAGTCTGTGTAGAACATGGATGTTATAGAAGTACTGCATAGTGCGAACCACACGCCTAGCTATCTTGTGTGGTTGCCATTTATCAGTCTGCTGTATAGTTCAATTGGGAGACCCTTAGTATTCTTTTTCTAAGAGAACCCTCTCGTGAAAGATGCTCCTTTCTCTATGGCTTTACCTCCAATTCTTCTTGTCCCTTTTAGGGTCATAGCGTTGTTGTAGCCAATTGTCGTGAACCGGAAAGCAAAATGCAGCCGCACCCATTCCCCGAGGCATTACGAACACAGCACAATATCGTATGAACTGTGCTGCTGTCTGGACTTGCTTGGAACATCGACAATGGAATTGAAATGCCCCTCCGGGAGCGCCCTCATCGTGCAACAGACTTTGATTAGATTTGTAGGACTCTAACGCATGATGGTCTATTATCTCATGCGCCTGCGCGAGATGGTGCACTTGATTCTTAGAATTTATGAAAGAACCCATATACGGAAAGTCGATGGACTGAACCACCATTGAAGACCTATAGCCGAGGAGGCAAACCGTTGAAGCATTTGGCGTACAGAATCGAAGGATTCGAGAGGTCGGCCCCATGAAAGTCCTAAAATCATATGCGATACCGGGAAACCCCGAAAAGTGCACCGTGCCAGCGTATAGGATACCAAGATAATTCCGTGCCGTGGTCTGTTGGCTTTCGAGAGCCGTTTCCAACGTCATCGATCACTCATCAGCAAGGGCTCAAATGCATGGTAAATCTCATGAACGTAAAGCGGTCAAGAATGAAAGGTGCACTTTCTTGCTATTCTCAATTTCGAGGCCCGCATAGATGAACGGTCTCGCTCTCGGATGTGCCAATTTCTCTATCTATGAGACTTAGCCATTATCAGCAAGGTGCAAGGATGACAAACAAAGATTTGGTCAATCGCAGAATTTATGTTAGAACAGTGACACTTTGATGAAGCTTGCTGGATGTTGTTGAGGATAATGGTTTCCTCAAGATCTCGCGCCCAAGACGTGATCACGCTAGGCAGTAGTTGCTCAATCAGTGTTATGTCGTGGTCGAGAGCCCAAGAGGTGAACACGTCGAACAGTAAAGTGGTTAGTCCTACCACTTCCCGCTTATTGTGTTTGAAGGATTCTACACAAAAGACGTGAATACATCAGCGGGGAAGTTACACGTCAGAGCAGATCTGTGAAAAGCAATGCTGGCGAAGAGGACACCATTTCTAGCTTCCACGGCCGATCGTATAGAAACAATACATTCAGCGAACTGGTAAGGATTGTCCTGGAAATAAATCTGGCCAACACCACGCTAGATGAGGCATTTCAACAACAGGAAGGAAAGACGACGGAAAACAACTCTATTGCTAATTGATACTGCGCTCAAGAGAGCGATCTCAGTATCAAGGCCAAAGAAGAAATAAGGAATAAATGATACAAGCAACTTCCCAACGCCAATTTACAAAGAGCTCTTGGGATAATCCTAACCATATCTTCACAGCACACTGCATATCACAGCCATCGTACCCGCAATGACCGCCAACGAAGCCACCACCGAAGTCCCCCTCATCTCGTTCCCGTCGCTAGAATAGATAATCGGGACCGATGTGGCTTTCGCATACCCATTTCCCATTCCCGAAGCACCCGTACTCGCCGCACTCCCACTCGCCGCACTGCCACATGCAGCGACGGTACTTCCGTTCGAAAGCGGGTACGGTATACTCGTGGTACTCATGACTGAAGTAAGGGTCTGTGTCTGGAAAACCGTCTGGGTGGTAGAAGTATTGTTGGCAGTATCGGTACTGCTGGGAAGGATACCAGTGACTGAGTCGCCATCTACGAGGCTGTTGGAGTCGCCCGTGTATATGCCTTTGGAAGTGCTAGAATTAGGGGAGTTGGGAGAGAGTGGGGTTGTCAATGCTGCTGCGCTGGGGCTTGGAGATGTTACTGAAGAGGATAGCGCCACTGAGGATGATGGCTGGGGAATTGAGCTTTGTGGTGTGAAGCAGGTGGAGCAGGTGGATGTGGTCGCTGGAGGAGGCGATGTTGTTGCTGAGGAGGAATCTGTTACGATTCCTGAAGGAACGACAGCCGATGAGGAAGTTGGGACTGGTGGGTAGATTGTTGAGACTGTGGGGTTGGTTGTGGGGCTGACTGATGCAGCTGTAGAGAACGTGGATATTTCGCCCGCTGATGTCGGGTTGCTGGATTGCGTACCTGGAATCATAGATGGAGAGGCTGCGTTGCTCGTCTTGTTGCATCTAACGGAGGACGACGGGCATGCGCTGGGTGCAGCAATCTCGTTGCCCTGTGTTGTAGTTGCGTAAGGCGACATTGCAGATGAGATTTGGCCAGTGCTCGAGCAGGAGCTTGTTGGGCTGAGAGTAGAATTACCGTAGGGATGTGCCATCGTTGTCTGAACCGGCATTCCAGACGAGACTGGATGGGTGCTCGAGCAAGAGCTTGTTGCGCTGAAAGTGGTGTTACTGAAAGACTGTGCTGTAGCTGTCCGGACAGGTGTTGCAGACAAAAGTGAGCTGTGGCTTGAGCAAGAGCTTGAAATTTTTGCTGTGGTATTACCGACAGGCTGCGACTCAGAAGACGACATCGGAGCTGAACTCATGATTGCCGGAGTCTGCCCTGGAGTCAATACGTTGGAGATCATAGTATCATTAATGAGTCTGATACTCTGCCAAGAGCCGGAATTGTCGCCATATCTGTACTGCTGCGCCGGCTTTGCATTCCAGATCTTAACGCTCTTGACAAACATCGAATATGGCTCGGGCACAGGGAATGGAGTGACTCCACCAGCCCACTGTATAGTACCAGGATTCCCCTGAGGATCTCCTCCATCCCAAAGACTCAGACTGACCTTCATCGGAGTCTGCGGAAACTGAAAGCCAGCATCGGCGGTACTGAGGGTACGCACATTCTTCCCATCGATGGACCAGACCAGCGAATCTGGAGACCAGTCAATGGCATATGTGTGAAAGGAAGTTTGGGGAGTCAAGACCGTATTTGTGGTAGAACGATTGTATGTGCCTGTGTAGCCTTTGCCGAAGTAGTTCGTCTGCACACTGTCTGTAATTCCGCCGCGGAACTCCCAGTCGACCTCGTCAAGATCGTCTGAGAGCAAAACCATGCTACTGATGATGCCGGTTCCAAGGGCGGCTTTCACGACGTACTCGACGCGGCCGAAGAAGAAATTGAAGTTGGTACGTACTGTTGGAGCATCAAATCGCTTATTGAATGTCAATTCAGCCCCTGAAGATCCAAAATTCGCGACTGTGGATTTTGCGGCGGTCCATTCGGATGGCAGGGTTTTGATGGAAGTAAAGTCAATGTAGTAGAAATTGGAAGCCAGTCCCTTGTCATTGGGGCAAATACCTGAATCAATGAGCTTAGCTTTTCACCTGAGCAGTCGTCTTGGCACTGAACTCACCATCCAGGGGGTTGCATGAAGTCGTGACTTGAGCATTGCTTCTCAAGAGTGTACTCCCCAGAGCAATTACTGCAGCCGCGTGTCGGATGAGATACATAGTTGAGTTCACGGGAAGCCGATTGGGCAAGAATCGAGAAGAAGTAAGTAAAGATTGTGGAATGTAATTGATGCTGTGATGGATCGCAAGCGATCAATGGTGAGACGCCGAAAGAGGTGATGCTTGTGCTATCAATGATGAAATCTGTAGAGACTGTCCAAAAATCACAATTGCGCAGTAGATGAGCGAAAGGAGTGTGAAAGGTAATTCGACTTCGTGGGAAGGCCAGATGAATAAATCGAAAAACCTTTATCGGATTGAGAGCTCAAAGACGCTTGTTATCGAGGATAACACTAATGTCAATGTGGCGTTCACAACAAAGGCACGGGCGCACTGGACTTTGGCAAGCTACTTCTCAAAAAACCTATAGCATTGATAAAGAAACGCCATGAAACGTTAGAAGTAAACAATGAGAAAACGCTAAGCGCGATTTGAGTTGCGGAGAGCTGATATTTACTACACAAGTCCCGGATTTATAGCTACCTAATGCGCACTTCACCTCTTAATATTCATGGACAGTGTCGACTGTTAGTCAGCTACTCGGACTGGCCCAGAACCTATTTAATACCTTAGCTGGTCAATGTTATCATTGATTACCAGCCACATCTGGTTCCTGACACCATATATTCATTACCATGCCTCCATCTACACCTATCTCTGCTTCTCAATCCTCGATCAACAGGCCCAGAGAATGTTGAACCATGCAAATTGCGACCGCACTTTTAAAAGGCCTTACTCGATTATATATGCTTCAATAGAGAAGCGGACTGGGTCATACCAGGTAATCGCACTAAAGTGCTACGTCCGTCAATACGCGCCGTTGAGTGCCAGAACACCTACCAGATCTTGGAGAATTTGTGAAAGGGTCAAGAGCGCCTACGTCTACCTCCTACTCTCGGCCCGAAGAATTGGACTGGATTAAACCGGGTAACTGCATCGAAGCCATACCTCCGTAGCCAAGCGCTGATGAGAGTGAAGAATGCCCACTCGGCCTTACAGCGCTTATCACATTATCGTAGCCGTCGACGAGGAGATTGAACTGTTCCTAGATGACATCGCTCGGATCCTCGAACTACCTCTGCCGCGTCGTCCTGGTCGCCCTATTGTAGATGTACATTGGGCAAATCCTGGTAACCTGCTAGTGCCGAAGACGAGGCTAAGCCACAATTCGCTGAAGCCGTTGCTGAGATTGATGAAGCAGAGGGGGACGGGGGATATGCTTGTTGTAGAGCAGTCATAGGGGGTGGAGGGCTGGTGATGGGGGAGCAGAGAAAAAAGAACGTATCTTTCTTTTTGGGGTTTTACTCCACTAAAATCTAATACGAAGATGCGTCGTACTCTAGATATGGATTGACGATCGCAAAGCATATAATATGAGCTAGATACTGCTTCATCAGAAAGCGCCTTGTCCAACAATGACAAGTAACATGCATAACATAGAAGACACGAAAATGCCAAACGAGAAGGGGCTTTTGGAATAGTCAAAAGAACGGTAGAAACCAAGGTCGTGTCCGCACCCCTCCGTGCTTATCGTTGAAGCGTACCGCCTCAACTCGTAGTGGTCTGTGATGTGCAGGTCACTTCAAATGGAAGCTGAACCAGGGCTCTCCGCTATATCGTCCGAAGCTCGGTCTTGGGGTGGTCCATTGGCGCGTCCAGAGGGTCCTGGTTCTCTGTTTTTCAGCCAGGGAGCTTTCTTCAGAGCGTCCCTCTGTATAAGCCAGATAGGTTCTCCCAATTCAAGCAGTCGGTGGCCAAAGCTGGTCAGGAGATCCATTGCCTCCTTGCATTCCATGTGCATCTGTTCAGCTTGCTGCTGTTTGGCCTCTTTTTCGTCCATGGGGTGTGGAAATGTAAAGCTCTCCCAAGTCGACCTCCACTCAGCGACAGCACGTAGAGCTTCCGGGTGTCGAGACTGTACGTTCGTAGCAATCAGGTAGAATGAACTCCTGGTTCTGTGAGCCACTGTCGGCTTCAGCAGCTGAATCTTGGAGATTCTGTCGAACAGGCTGAGCAACTTGATCGTGTTCCACATCTCAGGCCTGTGAAGAAAAAGGATGAAGGTTCCGCCGGGCTTGATGCGCTGCATCCCAAGAATTAGCTGACTACATGTTAGCCTTGTGGCTCTGCCCCCTTCACGATACTCCTCGATATGTGGCGTCTGTGTACGTAAGACCTGACCATCACAGAGCACGAGGTCAAAAAATTCGGCAGGGAAGGGTCGCCAGAAAATCAATCTCCCGAAGTCCGGATGGTCTTTGGGGATATCTGTGATGCCGAATTCTGCTGCGAACATTGTTACGTCTGCGAAGATTATATTGATGCGTGTATCCTTGTGCCCGTAGTCTGTCATCACAGGGAAACCACCAAGGTTTTTGGGCAATGTTATGGCCGAAATGCAAGCATGTGGGGAATGTTTGAGGACTGATGCACTGTAACCCCCAGGGGCCATGCAGATGTCCAGGATGTTTGCTTGCGCCATGGGAAGGCTCAAGGCCTTAGTGGCAGCTTGAAGTTCGTCTCCGATACGCTTCATTAAGGTGTAAAAGGCTCTCCGGGTCTGGTTCGAAGCTTCATCCGCGTTCTTCTTCTGGTTTTGGAAATGCTTGTCGGCCCCTTCATTGCTCCATCCCTACATCAAAGGCTGTCAGTCTTCGCTTTTGCTCATTTTCGCGTCGAAAGAAAAAGTGTGTTTTCCTGTGGGTTTCGCCACCAAGCTCACATACTTCCTGTCTCAGTGCTGCAAGATCTCGAAACGTAGCCGAACGAGCAAGTAGGAAGGCCGATATGATCTGTCCAGGAGACTCTGGCTGTGGATCATTCTCCGCCGGTGGGACGGTTTTGGTGATTTTTTCATCCATATTGAGAACTGTGGAATCTATGAAACCCACTGATGGTGTACAAGGAAAAGAAGAGGTAAAGCTGCGAGGACAATATATATATGGTACCTACCTGGCTACCTTGGCGGAAGACAAAGACAGCAATAGCCCAGCCACAGACTAAAAGTTTGCCTCCATGGTTATAAAGAGACACACAGCTGCAAGCAAACGACAAATGTTATATGAATAATGTTAGCTTCATGTCCTATACGGTGGCGAGAACATATGCACCAAGAACTTGATAGTCAATGGAACTTTGTCTTTGTCCTTTGGATTTCCCTTAAGGCTTCTCTGTGATTTCCGTAAAAGAATCGCGCGATATGCCTTGACTGTTTGCCTCATTCACTACGATCGCTTTGTACGGACTTTGCTATCCATGGGTGCCAGTCGTAGGATCTGCTTGGAGGGATATGTGAGGGCTGACAGGAACCGAGGTCAAGGAGCTGAGAGACTTACGTGTGAATAAGCAGCAATATCCTTCTGAGACACCAGGAGACGGAACCAAAGGCGGAGAATATGGATGAATACAGACCCACCAGCGGCGATCCCGGTAAACTAGGGGCAGCTGTAAGTTGATGAGCTGAAGCGCTAACCCTGAAGTGTTGTTACTTCCGGGTGGTTCCGACAGTAAAGTGAGTTTGTGGAACACGGCCGCATGCTAAGCTCTCAGGCGCCATCCGTGAGTTTGTTTAAATTTACCTCGATAACAATCTGTTCTTCCTGTACCGACTTCCAGCGTTGACTTCTCTGGAGCTTTGATCACGCAAGTTGATCGCTAAGCTTGGTCGAAACCAGTCCAGTCTAAAGCTTTTGCCAGCAACCACGTAAAAAGCACTGAGTGGCTAGGAATCAGCTAGCGCCCCTTTATTATAGCGGCGCTCGCGAACGAGGCCTTCATTACACCAGTCGTGCAAGATACGAGAAAAAAGGATATATGCTTCGAATCGTGCACTCTAATCGCACGTCGTCTTCAGAGCTCTTTCAGCTCAGTATTCCCATTTAAGACATTCCCGACACATACTACCCTCAGACCAATGCCCGGCGGTTACGAAGCCTTGAGTGCATCCCTTGACGATCAGCTGCTCCGCAATGACGACGGACGGGTCTCGTGATCTGCGGCCAATTTAGCATTGCTGCGACAGTGTCTCCAAGACGGTGAAGACGCAGCCTGATGGTGATGATACAGGAGACTGTTTGATGACCCACCGGTTTCCTGCCCCCCCTAATGCCTAGGGTCCATCAGCGGCAGGGCAGACCGCTCGAGTTACTGCCAGAGCAGGGGACAGCAATAAATCGCTATGATATTGCGATATCACACCTTACTACAGAAAGACCGCCATATCGGATCCTCAATACAGCCAGAGAAAAAAAGCAAGCGTGGTCTACCAGTTAACCGCTAAAAGAAAATTTACGGTGAATCTAGAAGGTAAGGCCTCATGGCATCAAATCTCTACTGATCTGGATGCTGACTCAAAACAAAGGAGTGCTACTTAGAATTGAGGCGATACGTCGGATCCTTTGCCTTACACATATCCAATACGAACCGTTTGATACACCATCCATCTTCTTCGACTACGTCAGCAGGTGTGTTTGCCGACTGACTTTCGGCCTCGTTGGAGCACCCTCTCCTCCTGGTCTATACCGGTGTCTTCCATGTGGATATCGAACGTCCATACAAGCTGTGTTTCGATTGGTGCCTCGGTCAGGAAGCCCGCCACTGTTGAAGGTCATATGCGAGGGATTTAGATTGAGAAGGATATATATAGAGCATGTGCGTGCTGTTTACTGATGAAGTCGTGTAGCAGTCCGCCTTTCATGGACGGCATCCTGAGTGAAGTGTCGATGGAGAGGCTTCTTGGCTGACACCGCAACGAAACGCCAGAGACCCCTCTTCAGCACACGATAGCCCTCGACTCCGGCCTGTGTATTCACGAACCACGCTTGGAGTCCAAGGAAGCTGATGATTATGTAAGGGATGAATGCCACGAGGAAGAACAGGCGCATCATGGGCTTCACGTTTTGCGAGAGATCCTTTACGACAACATCTTGGAAACCCTGCTCTTCGAGCATGCGCTGTAGCGTGCCTTCCGTGAAAATGGCATTCGATGGCATTGCGGCTCTCGTATTAATCTGTTCCATATGCTTAACAAGGTCTGCTGGAAAATCCTTCGGATCAACATCCGGATGATCATATTCATACATGGCAATTGAACCGCCTGGCTTCATTACACGAAAGAATTCCGCCAATGCTCTTTCGGGATCTGTTGCGTGGACGAAAGTCTCCATCGTGTAGACACCGTCGAAGGATTCGTCGGCCAAGGCATCTAGATGGTGATAGTCCATCAACCGAAATTCGACGTTGTTCTCTTGCCCATGCATCCGCATCTCTTGCTCCGCCCACCGAACGTGGTTCTCCACAACGTCTATTCCATACACACGCAAGCCCTTGCGAGCGAAACGTAAGGCGACATGACCGACACCACAACCAGCGTCAAGCACCCTGGAACCAGGCGGAAGCCCCAGCGAATGGTATAAGTGGTCCTCCATCCTTCGCAGTGCGCCATTGATTGGGAAAGGCCATTTTGTCCCTGGCTCATAATACCCAAAGTGTCTAGTGCCGCCCAAGAACAATCGATACCCAACCCTGGACTCGATGGCGGCGTAATACCTCTGTAAGGGAATGTTCTTGTCAATTAATGGTTCCTTCTCTATATGCATTGTTCGCAGGGTCAAGGTATATATGATGCTGCTGAAGCTGTCGTAGGGGTGCTCGGACGAAAGCAAGACAGTGTGGAGGGCGAGTAGGAAGCACTAAGAATGTTAGCCAAGTCCTGACCTCAGTATCATCATTGTCTACTACCTTTTACTCCGTCCTACAGAGTATATACACTAACTAACATGACGCTGTTGAAGTACGAGTAAATCCAGTGGCAAAGGTTCGCAGCCGTGACGCCAGCCAAAATTTTTGCCAGCTAACGTGCTTACAGTGCATGCTAGGCTGTATGTGGCAGAACTGCCAGCTTTCGGCTTTCGTTGGCTCGCTCTCGATACCCTTACTGTCCTGCACTAGATCCCGAATCCGCGGTGCTGACAGCCAGGGGCCACTGGGATCTTAGAAGCGCTACTATCTAGAGACGGAAGGTTTGCCGGGTCGCCCCGACGCCGTCAATGCCCAATAACATTTCTGGTGCGTCTGTCCATCTCCTGATTTAGTGCTTCAAGATAGAAGTAAATCTTGAATGGTGGGGCATGACTGTTCGACTTCTAGAGTCCTGTCATGAGACCACCTTCCCTGCCTGGAGCGATTGTGCGATCGACAGAGGCGCCATTTTATGCGCTTGAGCGCCACCAAAATAGCCTCCGTGGTCGTTATTCCTGGAACCGTGGGAACACCTTCGCACCTTTTGTGAACAGACGAGTAACACAGAGATCCAAAGAGTTGTAATAGTGAGGAACGATCGAATGGAAGGGCTTCGCGGTAACGAACTCGAAATTCGATTTGCTTGATCTACTGTTTCAACAGAACAAGGTGGCACGATGGGCTGGAGATATGCATCAAGCCGAAGTCGTCACAGAGGTGTCCTCGGGCGCTGTCGCTCCTCAAGATCAATCACCCGGGCCACCCTCCAGATGTAGGTGGCCGATGAAGGTGGGTGGCTATTGGTGGAGAGAAGGCGGGCGCAATCCTACAATAATGCAGCTGCAGGAGGCGTTTCATCAAACTCGCAAAAGGTATTGGGCATGCTGGTGAGGGCGAACGACACAAGGCTACAGCACGCGAAGCGCGGGAAATTAAGGGCTGCTTACAACTTGAAGCTGGCAATTCTCTATAATATTTCACTTGCGCACAATCAATCTCGGGACATTTCGAGTTTGGCCTATTTCTATTGTCTTCAAAATGTTCATGATTGTCAATGTATGCCTTATTTTCTTTTTTCCATTGTACCACGCAGTCGCCCTCGATTTCGAGCGGACCAACTCTGGGAACAGCAATTCTAACGCGAATACCAAACAAGGATGGACATCTTCACCGGACGGCAGAGGAACAATTGACGTATTATATTCCTGTGGGCTCACAATGTTCCTTTGCTCCTGGTCGATTCTGTGCCTGAACGTACCAAGCAAAGACGAGAACACGTTTCAAATTCTATGGCGCAAGATGTCCCTGACGGCTTTGGGCATCTTATGCCCTGAGCTGATTTTCGAGCTTGCTTTTGGCCAGTGGCTATCAGCCCGTCAGTCAGTAAGAGATATGAATTCGATCGGTGCACGACCGGCCAAAGACAAACGCTCTAAGTTCGAATGGGTCAAGAACATCTTTGCTAAGAGTAGGTCTTCCAAGTCGGAGCACGTAGTGAGTGATCGTGAGAATGAGACGTGGACCATGAAGAAGGCCTTTTTTACCGACATGGGTGGCTTCATACTGGGAACCAGAGAACATTCGCTGTTTCCCCTTGACGCGAAGCAGCTCCACTATCTGGTATCCACTAATCGCATGCCGCTTCCTAAGTTAGCCAAGCGAGAGGTAGAAGAAAGGAACAAAGTCGATGGTCTTCTTCGGACAATCACACTCTGCCAAATCACGTGGTTCATGGTCAATACCCTGGCTCGGCGAATTCAAAATCTAGTAATTACCACGGCGGAGCTGACAACCGTGTCTTTCATCCTTTGCAGTCTTGGAACCGCCTTTTTCTGGTGGCATAAGCCTGCTGACGCTTTGTCTGGGAAAGTGCTCGAGGAACAATTTAGCATCAATGACATCTTGAAAGATGCAGGTCAGCCGCTCGATGCTTGGAAGCGCACTCCCTTGGACTTTGTCAGTCGCAAAGAATGGTGGTGGTCCAAGTGTTGGTCGAATTTTGTCAGTATTCTCAACCACATGCATATTACATTCGGCACGGATGTCACACCTATTGATCGCATCCCGGACTCCCTGCAAAAGGAGTTGTTCAACAAGCAGATGTATATGTGCATGGGACTCACAATCGGCTATTTTTCCATACTGTTTTTGGGTTGGAACTACAATTTCCCCACCAGGACGGAGAAGGTTCTTTGGCGAGCAGCATGTGTGACGCTGATGGCCACATTGATGGCCCTTATGATCATGTCGTCGCTGGCGGACACAATAACTACATTAGAGCAATCCCTTCGCAGGCTCACTGGATTACACTCCCCCGGAACAAGGTCCATCGATACTGGGTTCCGAGCCCGGATTGTGACAAGAAGCAGACGTGCGAGTCAAAGACTCAATAGCGTGTTCGATAGCGTCCGGAATAATTCAACCAGCAAGGACCCTCTGCTCCATGTTCCATTACGGTTACTCATACCCATTTACATCATCGCTGTGTTCTACTGCCATGCCCGCACATATATCCTTATTGCAGATATTATCGAGTTTAGATCGCTCCCAGGAAGCGCCTATGCGACGGTGGATTGGCTGAAATTCTGGCCGCGTTTGGGTTAATACTTGCACCGGTCTATCTTAGGAGGGCAAGGAATGACAGCAATGTAGCGGTTGACTTGGTTCAGCGATGTGAGCGAGCATTCATCTTTTACTCTCGATATCTCTTCCATGTAGTCACGAAGCAGGGTGTGATGCGCGGTCGAGCATCAAGCACACGAGCGGAGGGACGATGGTAATAGGGATACAACTCACGTATTGATTCGAGTCTATTTGAGATTCCACTCACGGGGCAGAAGCCTTGCTGGAGGTGCTGGCGTGGCAGCTACCTAGTCAACTCGCGAGCTGATGCATGATTCGTACAAGAAGCTTTAGGCCGCTCGGACGTGAGAGGGTCCAAGGCCCAAGCTGCGCGCTTGCCCCTGTTCGCTTTTTTAGTAAAATATTGGGGGCGGGCTGTAGCCGCTCGGGGCGTCACATGCCTGCTTCCGAGGCGACGCTCCGCCTATGGTTCTCCCACCACTTTACGCTTTCATCACACTACATTTTGCACCTGGACCGCCACTTTCACACTCAAGCATCTTGTTTGCAATCGTTGATTGGCGTGGTAGCTATTTTAAAAAGCGCCTTGGGCTAATGCAATAGAAATCTCCGATTGCGGAAGGGATGCCACATCCGTGGGCTGGATTCTCTAAGATGCTTGAGCATCGGTCTGCGCTCTCTTCTCGGCTCGGATTGAGTATCGTCATCTCCTTTGTCTTACCAGATTACAGACCAATCCTGAGCTGCGTCTAAGATGGATAAAACTGGCATAGGACACACGGTCTTAGTCGTCTTATTATGCTGCGGACAGCGATCTTATACTCAGACGCAGCAGTGTTTTGAGTTTAGAAGCCACTCCAGCGTGCATGAGGCCGCTAGGCCCGTGATTAGGGACAATTTTCTTAACGGCTGTTTCAGTCATTGTTCACGACTAGAGAATCAGCTCTCAGCTGCTGCGCTGCCCCGCTGCTTCAGCGGCAAAAGTTGAAGCATGTCACTGCAGTCTCGGCAAGCCTTTCGCACCAACAATGGGTCTGTATTACCCTTCCCATCCCTTTCGTAATCTATAATTGAACACTGTAGTGGTATTGCGAAGGAGTGTGCGCATCTATTCCTGTCAGAAGAGAAGCGACACGATGAGCTTTCGAATGACGAGATCAGTTTATGCAAACCCTATTCAGGCTGACGTTCATACCAGGCAGCGAGGCGCCTTCCTCCGGTGCCCTATATATGCTAGTACAGAGCGGTTCACGCTCAATCGAACTTCAGTCGTTTCCGTTTCTTCGTTTGATTATCACGATGAGACCATGATCTTGACGAAGCAGCGAACATCTTTTGCTACTAGTCGACCCAAGTCTGCAAGCCCAGTCTTCTATGGCTATAGTCACCTGAGTTCCGTCGCCGAACGGCAGAGGAACGCTCGATATATTTATTAGCTGTGGGGCTACTATCTTCCTCTGCTGTTGGTCTTCACTTTGTGTCAACCTCCCTTCTGTAGGAGATGGCACATTCGTGCAGCTTTGCGACAAGTTACATCTGGCATGCGTTGGAATGCTTGGTCCCGAGCTTCTCTTCATTCTAGCCTTGGGCCAGTACCGATCCGCCCGCCGCTCTGTCAAAGAATTCGACAAAGCCGGCTATAAGTCCTGGACCATACGACATGCCTTTCTCGCCGATATGGGTGCTTATATGTTGAGTGTTCCCTTCAAGGATTGCCCTTTTGATGCTCCCGCTACGCATGATTTACGACAAATGACCTTTCCTGTTGATGTTGGGCAATTGTATTACCTGGTGAAAGGAGGCTTCGTAGACTTTTCCGCATCAGACGAAGCATACATTGCAGAACAAAACGATAGGTTGACACGATGGATCACCGTTCTTCAGGTCGCTTGGTTCAGCACAGGCTCTATCGCGCGAAAAGCACAGCACCTGGAGATTACAACACTCGAGCTCACTACACTAGGCTTTATTCCTTGTATGTTTGCTACCAGTTTTTGCTGATTCTATAAACCTACCTCGGTAGACCGAGCGACCGTCCTGATGTGCAAAGCTCCATTGGCAGACATAATCAAGGCCGCAAGTCAAGAAGCTAGTGCACCGCATCGAAGAACACCGCTGGACTTCGTCAATCGGGAAGAACGGGCTGGGCGTTGATCTGGGCACATTAAAATAACATACTACGGAAATTGCACGTCAGAATATTTACCCGACCTGCCCGTTGTCGCTCAATCACCCGTATCCCGAATGATAAATGGCCAGAGTTGAGCATGAAAGGCGGCTCCGTGTCGGCATTCTTTGCTCTTATCTATTCTACTATTTTCATTTTGGGTTGGGATTTTCCATTCCCTTCCAGTATTGAGCGGATACTGTGGCGAGCGTCAAGTGTCGGTACATTGGGCGTCACTCTTTCCGTTACGTTGTATGAACCACTACTTTTCCGGGTATACATGGCTCGGAGGAAACGGTACTCTCACGCAAAAACAGTGGAACGACCCGCCAATGAACAAGATCTCGAGTCCAGTTTGGCTACTCCACCTCGGAAAACCCCAATCCCTCATCAGTCATGGTATGGCACATACGCGATTGTTGAAACGACACTTAGCAGCCGGCTGGAGGAACAACTCACCTGATCGTGACCCTGCGATGGAAGTACCTCTCGGGGTTCTAATACCAATAACCATTTCCTGTGCTGCTTACTGTGTCTTTCGAGCCTACATTCTGGTTGAGGATGTGCTGGGTCTACGCAAATTACCACCTGGTGCCTTCAAAACAGTCGTTTGGTTGAACTGGTTTCCCCATATATAGAACATATCATCCATACTCGTATCTTCGTAAATGAAGGGTACCTACTTGATTTTACTACTTACGACTTGAACGTTCGCCCTTATTGTCAATCCCTAGTCACCGAATGGTGGCGTGAATCAAGAATTATCGAGGATAGCCGAGTTATCGGCGACCCGGGTTTCTGGTAACGACGAGCAAGTTATCTTCACGGCGATTTTCTTCAGTCGATTGGATAGCTCTTTGTATCATGCCTGAGTGTGTGTCGATCAGCCCACGATTTGGCTTGGCGCCAAGCATGAGTCGTAATCCGTCTATATTGATTTTCTGAAAAGCTTGAGACTTGCGTATTATGTATAATATCAAGGCTCCAAAATGAAACAGAAGGGTGCCTTATTGAACAAGTAACATCTGTGGGGTTTCCAGTAGGTCTTGGTAGTCATTATTGATCACATATTCTCACCATAGTTGCAGCGCAAGTTTTGGAAGGATCTGGGCTCCCGACATTCACCGACGCCGAACAATTCCACCTCACTTCGTTTCCAGCCTCTTGAATTGATACCGGAAGGTCTGCCTGAAATCGCCGAGTACCACAATTCAGTCATTTCCACAAAACCGCTACTTCTGCTTCTCGCTGCTTAAGCTCAACATGAAATTACCCTTTGTGTATCTGAATGGCTATCCTGGCGTTGGAAAGCTGACCGTAGCTCAAGAACTCAAGTTATAACCATCTCTCTCTGTCGAACTCGGAGACCAGAGGCTGACATCGTTTTCAGCAAGCTGTTGCCTAACTCTAAGGTTATTAACAACCATCAATTGATCGATCCAGTAGCCATGCTTTTCGAGCGTGATATGCCAGAGTACCAGCCTCTACGGCAGGCTGTCGTAAGTTTTCACCATCTGATGATTATTCCAGCAGGCTACGACTGATTGCCGCAATAGCGAACAGCTGTATTGGGTGCAATAGCTCGAAGTATTTCTACGAAAGAGGTCATCTGGATCTGTACGGATCAGCAGTCCTCAAATGCCAGTGGCTCACAAGTCTCTCTTGAATACTACAGTACCGCTGCTTCTCTCAGTGCACGGTTCGTATCCATCATCTTGACTTGCGAAGCTAAGGAGAACGAGAGACGCCTAGTCGCGAGCAGTCGTGGGAGAGGTAACAATGCCAAGCTGACCGATATTGATATCCTACGACAGGTTCGAAAGAACGAAGACATCTATCATTTTGGTGGAGAGAATGAGTTGGAGCTGGAGCTGGATGTGTCGAACAGGCCACCAGAAGCAGCCGCAAAGATGATAGCTGAGTTTATCGGCAGCTCGTGATCCGTATCCTTACAAGCCTTATAGCAGTCGGGCTGCTCACGGACTACTCTAAGAGACGTGTCCAGCTCATGAAGAGGAGTCCTGTTCCCTAAAATAACATTAGGGATGGACCAATACCCTTCAGCCCAGATCGTTGAGGTTTCAAAGAATACATTAACTCGTCACAGTCTCTTTTTAATGTGCAGCAGTCTACTTTGAGTCCACGGCTGCATGAGCCGGGAACACAAGATCCTTAAGCTCCTCTAAGCATTTGATAAGATGCAAACTCATCAAAATGCTGTGTCTGCGAGTCCTGGATCTGCTTACTATACTCGGGTCGCCCAGGAGGTTTTTGACTTCCTGATACGGTTAACCGGATACTGTACGCTTGTCGGCTAATCAGTCATTGGACCCTTGTGTCTCCAAGCACAAATTGTCGATCAAGAGATTGGTCACCAAGCGAGCCATAGCTGGCTAACCCAAACAGGAAACGAATTTGTTTCGGTTCTGGGCGACACGAGTAGAACCACTCAAAGCGCTCGGCCCGACTACCCGGCGTCTAACTCTGTCCAGCTCGAAATTGTGTTTCTAGTGTAAACACCCCTTCAATCGACTCATACACAAAATGATTCTACATATCGCCTTGAAGGGCGGCGGCAAGATTAATGTAATGTCCCTAAGCTGCTAGTATCCTGGGGTCATCACAACTGGAAGTTAGATTCGGCCTCCTACCATTGATTCCCGTCCCTTTGTACTTCTCGCGCGGACGGCTGTTTGCTACAAAGTCCTCACATTCTTTATGGATGGCTTGCGTCATGCTACTTGTCCGGTAAGCCTACCCTGCAGTAACTACCATGTTGTATATCTAATGTCGTTACTAGACCTCAACGACAGCCTTCTGCCATATCCCTGCGAACCGACCGAGGCCTGATCCCATCCCTGTACTGTCCTGCTCCTCCCTCCCCGAAAGCGTGATAAAGAGAAGCAAAGTCTGAGGGCCCAGTCGTTGCGGTACACATCTACCAAATGCTTTTTTGAGGACCAAGAACATGGATGCTGCACCGGCTGCTGTAGCCCTTAGGCCGCCGCTCAGAAAAGAGCATCAACTGAACAATGAACTCGATGGTGTCGTAGCAGGCACAACGTCCATGGTCCTGCCGTCTCAACATCGTCTGTCCTTGGCCTCATCGAGAGACTTGGCTCATTTCCTTGTCGCCGACATTTGCCCGACCAAGCTGAACCAGCTTGCGACTCATCTCTGGCTTTGCTCTGCGTCTTCTTACACAAACGTTCCCCCACTTCATAATCATGCAATACATGGACGTACGATCTTACCTATCGAGGATCCTGCTCTTCATTTAGTCTGGGTCTGGGGTCGAGTTTCCCTCAAGCCGTTACCGGCATACCTTCTGTCGCATACATTCTGGACAAAGTACCTGTATCATAGTAGCACGCACGTAATGCTGAAGCCTGTAACTCAGGCTGCATTGGGCTTATTGCGCTCGTACCGTCTATCCATTCGCCACGAATTTGATCTTCGTATCGCCCAACAAAGTCATCTAAATCTCGTGCCTCATGATGTAACCTGGAAGCAATGGTGTGACTTCTCGACGTTTTTTGACGAAATTCAAAACGATGAAGTGGCATCGCGTTACCATTATGGCAAGTTGCAGCTATCACGGCTGCATTGGTTGGTACGAATCTTCTCGAGAGAATTGTATTACTACTATATCGATGGCGACTATGGCGAGTCTTTTAAGAGGTACGCCGGGCCTTTGCTATTCGTTTTTGGGATTCTGTCGTTGCTCCTGAGCGCGATGCAGGTTGGCATGGCCGTAGAATAACTGCAATTCCGCGACTGGTGGACGTGTCGGTTTGTCGATGGTGTAGTGTCATCAGTCTCGTGATATTGGCCGCTGTCTCTCTGTTCTTGCTAGTCGTCTTTCTTATCAAAACACTGAATGAGATGATGTGGGCTGCGAGGACTCAGTATAGAGCGAGACCAAGATCGAAGATTGGTATCCTTTGAGCGTGATATGACAGCGGCCTCGAGAAGTCGGCCTTTCCTTGAGATAATGGGCGAGCGTTTACTCCGCCATCACCTAGACATGATACATTACGCAATGCCATTGCTCGACGCCAAATGACCATTAATGAGCGGCGCCGAGAGACATAGCATCGTCCTATAGGCTTCTATACCTTCAGCGAGCCTCATGAAACCGGGGTCGACAGCTTCCTAGAAGATGCTTTGCTTTTGTGCTTCTTTGGCTGCCTTCCACTGTTCGTACTCGGCATAGTGGCCTCGACAACCCTCATTAGCTCGACCCCCTAAGTCAAATGCTGCGAGCGGCTTCGACCGCCACGTCATTTTTTACCTTCACTTTCCCCCGGATCGAGTCCTCTTAGCGGCGCTCATTAAAGGAGACAGCTTCATGGGCGACAAATCTTTCAATCACCAACTTGGCCCCCATTTAGCGAAACAATCGTCGTCGAAAAGGGGAATTTGGATCTAATAGTTCAATTTTCAGAAAAGCTGACCTGTTCATACTATTCATGGGAAATGGTAAAGATGCGGAGTTGGAAGCGTCGTTGATTCTGAAACAAAACATTAATTATCTGGAGACCCCTCAAATGCTCGTCCTCATATCCATCTTATTAGGCTCGAAGGTTCCGCTCGTTTTTTGTGAGAAAAATGCCAGATCTTATTCACTAGAATGCTCTGCCAGACACAGACTGTCGTAATGATTTGTCACTGCTGTCTGCCAACACGCCCCAGGCCATGCTCAGATACTGGTTGCTTCCCTTGGTGAAGCCATCTCCAACGCTGCCTGAATCCTGGTACCATGTTCACAGTAATTTGGTCATGAAGATCGAGGCAGTGCTCTCGACTATGGTAGAGTATTTCAATCGTCCAGTAGCGGTTTACAGATTGTCGCGACACTGTGTTCAGTCATACTTCTAGCTGAAAGTTTAGTGTTATGTATGCACGTCGTGAGCATTGAGTTGACATGATTGAGGCAGTCATTCGAACGTGGTTGTACTTATGGTGACCGTCCGGAGATAAAGAGCCTCTTCCAAGTGCTTTCAAGGAATCGCTGCATTAATTGTTACGTCTGAACCATCACAATACCCACTTTGCAACGCTGTTCTTCCTTGTTAGCTTCGAAAGCTCAGATTCGTTTGCAGTTCTTTAGAGACTGGGCTTTACAAATCCTTGACGCCTTAGATGTTGGCAGTCCATATGTTTCTAATTCCAGGTAACTTATTCCCTAATAATACATATTTGCTCTATCGTCGCTTGGTAAATGTCAATCCGCCTTTCTACGTGGATCTTGCACTTGGCGAAGGTGCATGGATTGCCCGCGAATTCGCGATTGGAGACTGTGGCTGGACTCAACGGTCAAGAACACTATTGTGGCTTCCTCAACCCAAGCTGGAAAAGTGTCCCCAAGTTCATTAGAAAGAGATCAGATAATGGCTCATCTGGCACAGACAGTGCGGACACCACAGGTTTGCAAGACAACGATTCAGACTCTTTGGCCCAGCAAAGAGTCGATTTTCACCAACGAAAATCCATTATACTTGTGCGTTATAGCTTCCACGTTCATACTCGGCAATGTGAACTGGTTAGCTCGACTTCAAATCCTCTCCTATCATCAATCGCAAGTCACTCGTATTTGGCAGAGCAGAGAGATCGTAGAAAGAGACAAGAGCCCTTTGGGGGCGACATCGAGAAGAGTCAAAACCGACCAAAGTGCCCATCATACATTAGTATCCGAATCTGGACCACATTAACTAGAACAAACCCGGGGAGATATGTTTAGAATAGTGCAAGGGTTCTGGGCTAGGCAATCTCCCTGAATGACAAAGACGGCAGAGGTATTAAATTTGGTGCCCAAGGTACTTGGGCAAGGTACTTGGGAGATTCGGCATAATTTTATCGGACTGGATCAGAACGGCCAACCACCGCCGTCCGGTTTCCGGAGCCCTCACGTGACATTGGTGATGGAGGAGTGGGACTAGTAATTTAATGAAAAGTATGTACCGCTGTTCGAAATCTAAGTATCTTGGTTCTATCAATTGGTTAAAGGAACAACAACCCAGACCGACTAAATTCTCCATGACGTCCCCTTGCTTCCAACCACTGGACCGGTGACGCCAGTTGGGGCGCAGGTGTAACAAAACCAAAAGAAAGTTAAGGTAGCGTGGTGGCGAGAAAAGGCGCTACAGCTGTCCCGAAGCTGTGGTATCATGCCTGGCTTTACATCGAAGGTAAGAGCGGCGCTGGCAAGGCAAATGGGGATCTCTAGGGTACCTGTGCCCGTCTTCAATATATTGCGGACCCTCAATCGGAAAAGTAAAGGATTGGATCCCACGTTGACGTGTTTCGCTGCAGGAGTCAACGAGCAAGTGTTCGTGTTGCCGAACGTCGCACAACTCCTTATGGGCTGATAGAGCTTTCAGCCGTTCTTAGCCCTCTAGCTACCTTGAGAGATTTGTAGGTAAGGTTGTAATACTCTATATCATGGCTTATCATTGTCTTAGTCGGAGCAACTTGTGATCTCACCAAACTCATCACTATAATTGTGTTTGTTGTTTTTTTTTATCAAATAAGAAAGCCTGGGTGGGTGGTCAGAGGCGGTACGTGGGACAGGGTTATGTTCGCTTCGCATTCGATTTGGAGCAAAGCAATCCCCTCGTAATGCAATGCGCGGGCTGATCATGATGCAACGAAGCGCCATATATATTTAACTGCTCGTTGAGGCCATATCGCTTTAGAATGTCGCATCCATTCACATGGAACACAGCAAAATGAGACTCGGGCGGAGCTGTAATTCCATTCCATTCGCCTTAATAGTCGTGTGTTTAGGTAGGCTCTCCAAATTGGAGACCGTGCTCACAAGGCTCGCGAAACCATGGGGTGCTGTATTGCTGATATCAAGGATTCTTCATAATTTTATGCAGGTGTCTCTTCATGAATCTGATGAGGACTGCACAAACGAGGAACAGGAGGCATCGGCGATAGTTTCTTATTGGTCCAGGACCCTAGGTTCGCACTCGACTTTCTCGCATAGGCAGTCTGTCCATTAACTTGGCGCCAAGTATATCACGAGGTTAGGCAGACGCCAAGCATCGCCAGTCTTTCAGCTCTGGCTTTCTCACCGCTCCTTCAACGTAACATTAAAGTACTTTAAGTTCGGGACTTACGTCTTTCTACGCTATGTTTACCATGTTGAATATACCCAACGAGCTGACCCTCCGCATCATTAGTCTGATCCACCCTTCCGATCTAGAAGCTTTTGCCATTATCAACAAGTTCGTTTACGCCTTAGCCAAAGATGCGCTAAGGCGTCATCTCGCCTTCAAAAAGAGATACTCCTATATCAGGTTCGGCTATCTTGAGGACGATGACAACGTAGTGCAGAGCCAGAGATCTGATGATTCCAATCATGCGCTCCTGCTATTGGCTAGCATTCTGGAAAACCTTGTGGTGGCACACTACTCTAGGAGGATCCAAATCGGTCCTTGTGAAGAGGAAGATGAGATATTCGAGATCGAGGATTGTAATATATTACTCGAAAGACAATCCGTTATTGCCAAGCATTCTGTTTAGCTTAAAAGAATGGTGGATGAATGCACTCTTGTAGACGATTGTCTAAAAGCGGAGATGGGCGATTCTCTGTGTCAAGCAGAAAACGAGGGTGCAGCAATCAGTCTACTTATGACTATTCTTTCTGATCTTCTATTCGTAAATATTTGGTCTTGGTCTAGGTCGCCAGAAAAGGATAGGCTCCACGCGATTGTTCGCAAAATCGTAGACGCAAATTGGGATCTAGCGTCTTGCAACAACGGGAAATGCCTAAGCCAGCTTCGGGAGTTCAGGATGGATCACTTAGACACCGAGAATGGCGAAAATATCGAGGACTATGTTCCTCTCGCCATGCTTCCCTCAATGCGCTGTTTGCGCGGACACATGATCCGTGACTCAAGACTTGATTGGTCTTTTAACCTCTCGCCTCGGTCTTCGACCGTAACTGAGATATCTCTGGAATACAGTACTATTAGCGCGAGTGCTTTTGAGAAACTGTTCGAGGGTATTGCGGCACTGAAGAGATTCACCTACGACCACGCCGGTGCCAACGTCGGGTTCGAAAAGTTCGCACTAGTGGCTATTATCGATGCGCTCTGCAAGTATGCTGGTCATAGTCTGGAAGCCTTGGATATCGAAGCGCAAGATTACGAGCCCGATGATGATGACGAAGGACTGCTAGATTCTCTTCGCCTGTTCATCAAGCTGAAGTTAATTCGTCTCGCAGACACCCTTTTCTAGGATTCGGAGGACCTCGAGAGCGTAGAGACGCTACCTGATTGTCAATTCTACAAGAGGACTGGGACCAATACGAGCTATACGACGGCGCGACTAGTCGACCTTCTTCCCGCATTAGTCAAGGGTTTTACTCTTATACAATTGATGGACGATGAAGATACGAGGAATCTGTTGGATGTAATGGTCGAGCAAAAAGCAGTTAAGCTGCCCAGCTTGAGAAGGCTTACATTCGAGTGTTCAGACCCATTAGAACAGACCATGAAGGAGTCGTTGCAGGCTACTGGACTCAAGTTGTGGAGCTGGAAGACGCGTATCTAGACTTAGAACGTTCCTGACCATGAATTGCTGAGTAACAGACTATCTAGTATCGTGCATTTCCAATAGTATTCCCCTAAGTCGTCGCAATCTTAAACGAGCCTGAGAGCCAGTCCCTATCAGAAGCATCTTACTGATCCTTAGCAAAAATCGAGGCGTTCAGCTGGTAACACAGGAAGAATTAAGAGCTGTTATCGGGACTGACGCCTGTAAATCTAGCGAAGAGAAATGGCGTACAAGATATAGTATCGGAATACAGTAACCGATCTAGCCTAGTGCCAGTACTATCTGGCCCGACTCTATCTGGCCCGACATTATATAATCGATCTAGATAGCGTCGATTAATATATATAATCGAGCAAAGTCTTCCAACTTCTATATAGAAGAAAAGTATTTTATTATCTATTATTTTAACAAATTATAAGTTCGAAATAAAATAACAAATTTATCTACTTATTAATTAGAATATCTAAAATATAATTTATAGATTAAACTAATAATAGACTTAAAATTATTATTATTAATTAAATTTCTATTAATTTCTAATATATAGAAGTTAACAATTAATTATCTTAATATTTAAATTAGTTTTTAAGAATTAAAATATTAATATTATATCTAATATTATTAAAATAATAGTTAAAAACTATCGAAACTTATTAAACAATTAATTGTTTAATTATTTAAATAACTATAATCTTTAATTATTAATAATTAAATAATTAATATCTAGTTAGAAATTCTAGATACAAATATTTTACTAAAAAAAACTAATATAAATTGTAAAAATAATTAAATTTGTTAATTATTTATCTATTAAAACTTTAATTAAATTATAATTATAAAAATTAATTAACTTAATATTATTAATAAAAAGAAATATATTAAGCTATCTTATTCAAATTTTTCGAAGAATATTTATTAAACTAAATATTTAATTTAAGATTTATTAACTTTCTTAATATTTATAATCTAATAACTAGAATATTATTATTAAAATTTTTACTATATAATTGTAAATTTCTAAATATTAAGAGCGAAAGATTTAGAAATAGTTAAATTAATATCTTAAATATAGAAATTTAAGATTTTTTTTAAAATTGTTTCTAGATTATATTTTAATATTTCTATAAAGTTGTTATACAAATTTTATATATAATTGTTTCGAAAAAATTTCTTTGCAATCTTAGTTACTTTTTGTCGCTTTATTTTTTATAAAAGTTATATTATTTAATTGCAAAGTTATTTTATTGTTAAAGTTTATTGTTAAAATTTTTCTCGAATAAGTTATTAATAGTTTTAAATTCTATATTTAATAAAGTAATATAAAGTTTTTTTTGTCTTCTATATTAATTAAATTTATTAAAAGTATTATTTTCTCTTTCTTAATAAATATTTTATATTGCAATATTAATTAAAAGATTTTATACTATTGTAGTTAAATAATTAGATAATATTAGACTATAAACTTAAGAATATTTGTTATTAATATTAGCAATCTATCTACAATATATATGCGATCTCTCTTACTTAGATCTTAGAATCTTAGCCACTTAATATATTATTAGATTGTATAATGCAATCTATATATATATTGCGATAAATCTTTGTTGTTATAGTTGTCTACTAATTGGAATCTTGTTTCTATCTTATTATATTATTGCTTTTATTATATAAAGATTAACAATTAAAGTTTTTTAATTAATTTCTTTTGTTAAGTATTAATTTATTGATTTTTCTATATATCTTTAATTCTTATTTGTTAATAGCTATTTTATATATTTTCTTTGCTATATTATAGATAAGTTGTTATATAATATTAAACTAGAAACATAAAGCTTGCAATATTGTTTATTAATAATATTAATATAATAAACAAAAACTTTTGCTTTAAATTTGCAAATATTTTTGCAACAAAGTTCGAAACTTTATTTCTTTATTAATATTAAAATCTTGCTATAATTATTATATATTAAATAAACTATCTCTTATTTAATATATTATTTAGAGTATTCTTATAAAAGCAACTAGTAAATAATTGTCTTATAATTAACTAAAGCAAATTAGTTTACTCTTTAAGAAAACTCTTATTATTTCTTAAATTTATAATATTAATTATATACTAGTTATATCTTTTTAATTATAAGTTAGCTAATTAATATTTAGATTTATTAATATTATCTTTAAATCTAATATAAGATTTATATATAAATCTTAATAATATACTTAAAATTTAATAAATTGTTTTTCTTAAAATTTACTACAATTTTGTTATTTTAAAATATTTTAAAATACAAATATTTCTTGTTAAATTCTTGCTAATATTTATTATAATATTATTAATACTAAATTGTTAATTTATATCTATTTTCTTTTAAGCTATTATTAATAGCTTTAGAATTATTCTATATTAGATTAATTGTTAGATTGAATTTCGATTTTAACTATTAGAATTAATCTAATTCGACAATTTTAATATTAGAAACCAATTTAAAATTCGATCGAATTAATATTATTTTAAAATTAATTTAATTCAATTCGAGTTAATATTCGATATTAATATTTAGAATCGAATCGAATTGTTAAGAAATCGAAAATAATATTATTATATTAAGAATTACTAAAAATAGTATAAAATAAGTTTAAATTTAGATTTATTATTACTATAGATAATATATTATAATAATATATTATAGTAATACTATTATAGATAGATGTTTCTAATATAATTATTAATTAAATGCAATAAATTAACTATTTCTATTAAATTATTATCAAAAATAATAGAATTTATTAAAATAATAATTCGAATTAGTTTTTTGGATTAAATTTCGATTTTATTACTAAATCTTAATTCGATTTAAGTCGATTTTCGATTTCAACTTTAGAAATTAACTCGATTTTTCGATTCTAACTTTTGGAATTAATTTAATTCAATTCGATTTAATTAATTAACTCGAACTCGATTAATTAATTTGACGCAATTAGTTTATTCTATATAATATTATTATTCCTTAAACTAAATCTTAATAATTAAATATTAGATTAAATATTAGATTATTATTTGTTAATTATTTTATAAAAAGTAAGTTATTTATTTTGCAATTTACTATTGTCTTGCAACTAAATTACTATATAATAAAAATATCTTATTAAAATTGTATTAATATTTTTATATTTAAACAATAACTTAGTAAATATTGTTATAAATTTAGCTAGCAAGTTAAACAATATATATATTCTATTTTTTATTAATTAAAATTCGAGAATTTGTCTATAATTTGTTACTATTTATTGCTTATATTTTATTATATAATAAGAATAAAAAGAAAATATATAGAGATAAATATTTAAGTAATCTATATTTTGTTAAATATAGTTTCTTAATACAAGCTTTTTATTAATTTAAGAGTATTTTAGCTATATAGAGATTTTTAACTTGTTTTGTATTTGTTTTATATTATTATATATTATTATATTAAATACTAGATTATCGAAGAAAAAAAAAATTATAAATTTTGTTTAAAAGAGAATCGAAAATTAAAATTAAAGCTAGAAAGATATTTATTTAAATAGATATTATCTTTGTTAAATTTATTAAATATATTACTATTTTAACAAATTTTATCGTTACAAAGACTTTAAATAATAGCAATAATATTACTCTTATTACTTTTATTTAGTTCTTTTGTCTAATATCGATCTAATACTTATATAGAGCTAAAAACTTTAAATATTAATTTTAACTTAATATTATTGCAAAAGTCTAAACTTGTAGTTGTTATATATCTAGTTAGTAAATTGCTTTATTCGACAAGTTTTACTTAATAAGTTGCACTAGTCTCTAAGAGAACTAGCTTAACAAGTAAAGATAGATTTGCGTATAACTAGATAAATTATAAATTCAATTATTTATTACAATTTGTCTAGTGTTTGCTTTGTCTATTTTTTGCTCTACTTTTGTAACAAATAATAACTTTAATTAATATACAAAGTAATTCTCTATTATTAGCTTATTGTATTAGTTGATCGACAAACTATATTAATTATTTTGTTTTTTGCTAAATTTAATATATTAGTTTATCAATTATTTTAATTATTTGTTAAGCAAATCTTTGTATTAAAAATAATTTATTCTTGTTTAATATTTGTCAAGTTATATAGTTAATTTGCAAAGTAACTTGTTGAACTATACAATTAACTTATAGAGCAATTTGTTAACATTAATTAGCTTATCTATTCTTTAGTTTATTTGTAGATTTTACTTAAATCTTGCATTTATTAAATATATAATATTTGTTTTTTACTAGCTTTTATTTTAAGCTAACTTTATATACGAAAAAGAAAATATCTATATTAGCTTATTAACTTCTTGTTTTTCTATTTATTAATTATTAATACTTAGCTTATTTTTTATTCTTTACTTAACAAATTGTTGTTAAAATTGTTAAATAAGCTTTTTACTTTTCTTTATTTCTTGTTTAATTAACTTGCAAATATAGAACTTATTTAATAAAAGAGTTTCGCATTTAATTTGCAAAGTAAATTATTAATAAGTCTCTCTTTAAGCAAATTGTTAAAAGATTCAAAACAATTATTTAAAATCTTAACAAATATATTAATTCTATTGTTTTGTTAACTTTTGAAAACTTGTTAACAATCTTAAAGTTCTTAAATAAGCACGTAAATTCTAAACTTATTATCTTAGCTTTTTCTATTAAATTAATCAATTTAATTGCTATTATTCTATTAGACAACTTGTATTTAAGTAATTTATTTTCTTTTATTAAATTGATCGACTTAATTGTTATTAGTTTACTAGACAACTTATATTTGTATAATTAATCTACTATAAACAATAAGTTTTACAATTAATTTAGAAATCTAAACAACGTCTTTCTTAATAAATTAATAAATTGTTCTAAATTAAATATTTGTTATTAAGTATTCTTTATTCTATATAGAGATTGCAACAATTACAATAAAATAATAGATTTATTTAATAATTTTTTTAGAATTTGTAAACAACAAGAGTTTGCGTTTGTTTGCAAGAACAACTTGTTATATATAAGAGTATTAGACTATATTAAAACAATAAAAGAAATTATATTAATAAAACAAGTTAATATTTTAAAGATTACAATTATTAAGTAGTTTCTTTCTTTAAATATACAAAGTTATTTTGCTCTTAATATTTAAAATATATTTATTGCTTAAAACTTACAAAGTTAGTTTGCTTTATTTATTTAGAACTTTTTTACTTAATCTTTTACTTATTAAATATCGAACAAATAGCACAATATTAATTAGATTTTTTCTAGTTATTAAATATTAAACAAGCAATACAACTTTAAGCAAATTAATCTTGCTTAATAGATATCGAACAATTAGTATAACTTTAACTAGAATGCTTTTAACAATTAGATATTGTTTGCGTTTAAATATCTAATTAGTTTTGTTACTTACTTATATATTTATAACAATACTATCTATAATTAATTAAATTAATTGAGAGATTCGAAAACTTATTAAAAAGACAAAATATTTATATCTTAAATAATAAAGCAATTGTATAAATTAATGCGTTAAGAAATTCAATAATTTAATTAAGTTAACAAAAATTCTTAAAGACGTTGTTATTTAAATAGAAGTAATAATTAAAATAATTTAATTACTTTAATTAATTGCTTTAGAGCAACAAATCTAGAATTTTTTTATTTAGATATCTCGAAAAGCTATAAGTTAAATAATATTATTTTTGCAAATAAAGAAACAATTTATCGAGAAATCTTTACATTTGTTAAACAAATAAAAAATTATATTTATATAATTAACAAAGTTGCAATAAAGAATAATTTATTATTGTATTTTTGTAACGTTACTATAATTTAATATTTGAAAAAAATTAAAAAGTTTAAGTGCAAAGTATTTAGAAGTTTTTTACTTGTTAATTTTATTAATAAACTAGAGATGCAATTTAAAATATTAATAAAACTTTTAATAAACTTATTTTCGAGATCTTTACAATTAAGAATGCGCAAAATAATTATAAGACAAACAATTTTCTTTAAAATATTATTTTGTACTCTTAATTAATTAATATCTTTAATTTATAAAGCTAATTTATATAAATTTAAAATTAGCTCAATTTAAAGTTGTATTCGATAATTATTTTATTAACAATTTATATAATTGTTTAAAACTTTATTAAGAAACTAAATGCAAAAAAAAAGCTATAGAAAACAATAATAAATATTTGTTAACTATTGACATAAAATTGCAATTGCACTTAAAAGTTTAAAAAGTATAATAATAATCTTAAGAATAACAATTAACAATAGCAAACTTATTAATTATTTATATTTTATTAATTACGCTTTTCTTATACTTTGTATTTTATTTACTTTAATTTATATTAGTTGTTTACAAACTATTAGATTTGTTTATCTTTATAAGATATGTCTAATTTTAATAATTAATATTGTTTTGTTATATTATTGTTTTCTTTCTTTAAATATTTTGTTATTATTGTTGTTAATATTGAGACGCAATTAAATAGCGAAAACAAAAACTCGTTTCTTCTTAAAGCAAATAATTGTTATATCAAAAGTAGAGACTAACAAAATTATAATAATTATTAATCTTAAAAATATTAGTTGTTCTATTAATTGTTAATATATTAACAATTATTTTACTAGCAATCTAGATATTAATCTCTTATTTTGTTAACGTATTAACTAGTTGTTGTATTAACTTATTATATAAATTCTTTATTATATAATAATTTATACTATTCGATCTAGTTTTACAACATCTTTATATACTACTTAGAAATCTCGCAAAACAATGTCTATTATGTTGAAAAAAATTATTAGAAAAAGACTTTATCAAAGAAACAACGCAAAAACTTGTTAATAATTGTTAATATCTTTTATATTAATTTAAAAATAGAACTTCTACTATTTAAACAACTTATTTGCACAAAATACTATTGTATTTTTTAATTAATTAACAAGCTTTTTCGATATATTAAGAAAAGATATAATTTTAAGTATTAAATAAAATAAGCGTTTGTTAAGATCTTTTACGTTGACAAAGCAATAATAGAATTAAACTAAATTATTAATAACTTAAAACTAATTAAATTAAATATCAAAACAATAGTTAATATAGATTTGATTTTTCGTTTATATTATTATATTATTATCTTGCTAGAATTTGTTTAGCAAAACTTGTTATATATTATATATATAAATATCGAATATACTATAATTCTTATTAATTGCAAGTTTTTTAAGAATCTTGTATTAAATTTTTCTATTAAGAAGATACAAATATTTATCTTTGTTTATAATATTAACATTGCGAGATACTTAATTAATAACTATTTTATATTAAATATATATATTAAAGATTATATACGCAATAGAAAGTCTATTGTATATATTTGTTAAAAAGTATATATTATTAATAATCTTAAAATTAAATTGTTACTTAATATAGATATTATAACTGTTAAACAAATAATTGTTAATCTTAATATTAAATAATTTACTTTAAATAGTTGTTGAAAATTAATTACTAGTCTTAATATTATAATATAAAATAATATTAAAATTTGTTAAATCTTAAAATTAAAATATAAGATAATTGTTAATACAAATAGTATTAATAGAGTATTTGTTTAAATTAATTAGTCTCTATTAAATTGTAATTTCTTATTTAAGTTAAATCTTATTAACACTTATATATATATAATAAATATTTTATTGTTAGCAATTTATATACGCAACAAAAGTTTTTTGTTAATTATTGTTTATAAGTTAACAAATTTTAATTGTCTAATTAAGTTTAAAAAGCAAAACTACTATTAAATTAACTTTAACAAATATAATTAAGTTATTAAAAATAATATAAAAATAAAAATATTATTAAACAAATATTAAATAATTTTATTTAATAGTATATATATTTGTAATTTATTAATCGAAATAATTAAACTTTGTATTTTTGTTAATAAATTTGCTATTCTTTGAAAAAACAATAATAGAATTGTTAAGTTAACAAAAGACAACTAAATAATTATTTTATTAAATAATAATTAAAACTTTACAATAGTTTTTAAAATAATATAAAAAGTCTATTTGTTAAACAAACGAAACAAAAGAGTAATTAATAAGAAATTTGACAAACTTTACTAGCAAGAGAAGATAAAGTAATTTATACAATTAACTTTTTTTAATTTTTTAATCTTTGTTATTTAATATACAATTAATAACTTTAATAATTAGTCTACTAGAAAATATTAAGTAATTACGAATATTAAAGATCTAGACAAATTAACAATTATTAATAGTTACTTAATACTTATATAGAGCAATATTATAACATAATTAAAGAGTTGCAATTATATAAATTTAATAAATAATCTTGTCTTCTTTCTTTAGTTTGTAATAGTCGAACAAAATTGTTACAAGTTTTTGTTTATTATTTATCGAAACAAAAAATAACTTAATATTGTTGCTATAAAATTTAAAAACTTCTTAATTTATATATAGCAAATAATAGATAAACAATTGCAACTTCTATACAAATTCTATAAGATATATATTAATAATATTGTTATTTTCTCTAAATTTTTTACAAATTATTTCGATTATTTACGAAATCTTTTTATTAAGTTTGTTAAGCTTTAAGTTATACTAAGTTCTATAAAAATCTATTTTAAATATTTTAGTATTATTTTATTCGAACAAAAAATTAATATTTTCGATTTATTTATTATTAAGAAACAAATTATTACAATTAAGATTATTTAATTTCTTAAAAATCTTAAAGCATTAAAAATATATTTAAATTTTGTTAATTATTAATATAATAAAATTGCTTAGTATATATAACGCATTAACTTATTACAAAAAAAAATATATAATTGTTTAAAAATTTATTTGTATAAAGCAATCAAAAATGTAAGATATATTTTCGAAATATTTCTATTAAATAATTATTAAACTTGTTAAGCTTTTTCTATTAGCTTTAGCGTACTTTTATAATGTTAAATTTTCTTATTTATTTCGATACTAATTGTTGTTTATTTGTAGAATTCGACGCAACAAAGAAACAAAAATACAAAATTAAAATCTATTTACATTAAAGATAATTCTATTAACAATAACTTTCGAAAATCTAATATCTAATATATACTATTTTTGTTCAAAATATTAAGTATTGTTAAATCTTATTATTAGTTGATAAAACTAAAGATTGTTTGCTTAATTTAAACAATTAGAAAAACAAAATATTTAATTAAGACTTTCAAATAATTAACTATTATCTATATAGATTGTTTAACTATTCTTAATATTGTTAAGCAAACAATTTTGTTATTATTTGTTACAAACAAACTTAATCTTAGACTTATATATATATTGCAATATCTTTTGCAATTTAGTTTTAATATTTAATACAAAACAAATTGTTTAAATATAATATTTAATACTTTGTTTTGATTATTAATATTAATTAATAAAGAAAAAGCACATAATATTGAAAAGTTTAATAAAATTAATACTTTTATATTTAAAATTAAAGTTTTAAAAATAAGCAAACTTATTAAATAAATCTTTAAAAAAAAGAAAAATTTAATTGTATAAATAATCTTTAATAAAGCAATATTCTTTTATATTTACTTAATAAAAATAAGTACTAATTTTAAAAAATAATTGCTTAATATTTATATTAAATTTATTAAATAAACAAAAATTATAAATACTATTTAAAAGTTTATTATATTGTCGAATATATAATTCTTTATAAAAGATAAACTACTATACTATATAAATTATATTAATCGAAAAAGATTTTATTTATTAAAGAAATTTAAAAAAGAGATTTTTACTTAAATATATAACAAGAATTATCATATTAATTTTACTTGTTTATATAAGATAATTTCTATTAATTTTTATTTTTATAAATTAAACAATTGTTTACAATATTATATAATATATTGTTAAGAGTATAATCTTTGTTAAACAAAGCATTATTAATTGTACAATATTTTAAATTTTATTACTAGTTTTTTAATATTCTTTTATATAATAAGCTTCGATTTTATATTAATTTTATTAAATAAGTAAAATATAAATATTATATTTATTGCAATATATAAGTTTTTCAAAAAAGTAATAATTATAATTAATAAAAATATATATATTGCTAAGAATTAAATTAATATAATAATAAACAAACTTGCAAATTAAGAAATATTAAAGACTTTTATCTATAATTGTAATAAAAAGTTTTTGTTTAAGTTTTAATATATTATATTTAAGAAACTCGATATTAACTTTTCAGTCTTTGTTATATACTATTTTTAAATTAATAATTAAAGCGAAAAAACCAATTAAATAATAGAGTTTGTTTTTTGCTATATAATAACAAACAATTTTAAGTTTAATTAAATTTTTTTTCTTTTAATTCTTCGAATATAATTAAACAATTTATCTAATTTCTTTATTAATCTTTTGTTAAATAAAATAATTATAAGATTTAAAACTTAAAATTCTTTAATTTTTTTTAAACTTAACAAGCAAAAAAAGAATTAACTCGAAAGAAAATTAGTAAATATAATAAAGATTAAGATTGCAATTACTTAAATTAATATAATAACAAAGAATCTCTACAATAAATATTATTAATCTTTAACTTTTTAAGTAAGCAATTAAGTTTTTCTTTATTTATATAAGAGTTACAACTTGTCTTTTGTAAAGTTAACAAAATTAATTATTTAACAAGTTAATTTCTTTATAGTTCTCGAACAAAAAGATAATTTAATCTATAAACTTAACTTGCTTGTTAATTAAAAAATTTATTTAATTATTTTTATTGTTAATTTAAAGTTAATCTTTAAAGAAGACAATCTTTATAATTGTTTATAATCTAATTATTCTAAATTAATTATAAAATTTAATAATAAATAGTATATTTACAAAGTTAAATTTCTTGTTAGTAATTAACTTTGTTATTACAATTGCAAAAAATCTATCTTAAAATATCTAGTTTATTAAAAAGATTATAAACTTAAATTCGATTGTTGATACAACAAAAATTTGCTAAATAAAATCGAAAATCTTGTTCAAAAATACAAGATAAAATATAACGTTTATATTAATAATATTATATAATATTTCAATCAATTTACAAAGTCTATTGTAATAAAAGATTTAATTAAAGAAGTTATATTTATAATATTATAATACTTTTTAATTAATAAAGTTAAAAAGATTTTATAACAAAATCGTAATTATTTTCGAAAATTATAAGATAAATATTTTTGTTAAATTAAGATATTAAACAAATAAGCTATTATTAATTAAATAACTTTTAACTTTATTAATATAGTTTAAATCGAAACTTATAATAAATTATTATATTATAACTTTTAATTTTTTAAACAATATTAGATAAACAATTTTTGCAATATTATATTAGTAGTAATATAAAATATTAATATTAATTAATGTTCTTATTAATATATTAATAAAATTAGATAACAAAATTTTATTTACTAGATGTATAATTTTAAATATTATTAATATTTACTTAATAATTTTTTTTTTAAAATTAATAACTTATTTAACTTTATAACTTAATAAGTTGCGAAAATTTATTATTTATTTGCGCGTTATTTATTATCTTTATTAATTGCTTAACTTATTAAATATTATATTGTTATTATAAAACTTTTCGAGTTTACTAATATATCTATAATTGTTGCTTAGAAAGTTGTAGCAACTTATTAAGTTAAAAAGCAAAAACAACAATTTATTATTTAAAAAAATATAATAATTAAAGAAGTTAAAAAGCAAGTTATTACTATCGACTTTAAGCAAAAAGACATTAAATACAAAATTATTAAAAACAAAAATAACAAAAATTGAAATAGTAATAACAATAAAAATTTGCTTAACTATAGTTATTTAAATATTTAAGCTTTTTTAATATTTATTAAGAACAAAATTAAAAATTGTAATAACTCTTATATTATTAAAATATATATTTGTTATACTCTTTTAAAAAAATTAAAATTTCTTATTTCTAAAAGTAAAGTATTTGAAATAATAGTTAAAAATAATTATTTAGTTCTAAATTAATCTAAGTTTAACGTTAAATTTATTAAGTTAATTAATAGCAATAACAAAACAATTTAATCTTAAGTTTTTATTATACTAATTAATTTTAATATTATTTATATAATTTTTGCTAGAATTAAAATTAGCAAAAGAAATTAATTATAATTAGCAATTTTTTAATATTGTAGTTAAATAACTAGATAATATTAGACTATAGATTTAAGAACATTTATTACTAGTATTAGCAATCTATTTGCAATATATATGCGATCTCTTCTACTTAAATCTTAGAATCTTAGCTATTTAATATATTATTAAATTATATAGTGCAATTTATATATATATTGCAATAAGTTTTTGTTGTTATAGTTGTCTACTAATTAAGATTTTGTTTTTATCTTATTATATTAAAGCTTAATACAAAGATTTAGTTACAATAATAAATATTAGAACAACAAATTATCGATATATTTCTAAAAACAATCTTAGAAATTTAGAAATTCAAAAACTTAAAAACACAAAAAAAAGAGTATAAAAGACAAATTAATTTTAACAAACTACTAGAATCAAGAATTTTAAAAATTAAAAACACAAGATTAACAATTTAAGAATCAAAATATTATTAGATTAAAAAGCAAGAAAAAAAGAGACAAAGTTAAAGTATTAAGAATAGCAATAAGAGTTGTAGATTTAAAGATTAAAATATCTTATTAAAATTGCAACTAATATCTACTATTAAAACAATAAATTGCTTGCTAATTATAATAATATTATTAAAAGAAGCTTCTTAACAATATAATTAATCTATTTGCTTAAGAGCAAAAACGCTATTTGAACTCTCTTCTTAATAGAAACTAAAATAAATCTTTAACGCGAAGATATTTGTTAGCAATAAATCGACAACTAACTAGAAGAAATAATAGATTAAGAACGCTTGCTTATAAATAATTAAAAAGATAGAGAAACAATAAATAAGAAAATAACGCAAACTTAAAAAAAGAAAAGAAAATCTTTTCTTAATATTTTTGCAAAAAAAAAGAAAAAGATTTGCAAATTAAAAATATTATTTCTTGAATTAGTTATTATTATTAGTTTTTTTGATCTAGTAGTTGTTACTTTTACTATCTATTATTAAGCTATTCTCTTAGAAATAATATCTTAAAACAATAAAAAGATTGCAAAACTTTCTCTTAAAATATTTACGTTAACAACAAGTTTATTTAATAATTTTATAAGAATTATAGAGTTTTATTACTATATAATCTTTATATCTTTCTTAAGAATATCAAAAATATTACATTTTAATAAACTTAATATTATCGACTTTTTAAATTAATTTTTAAATCTTTATAATAAGTATAAATTTATTTCTTAATATAAGATTATTAAGTTGTCTTAATATTGCGACAAGTTTATAGAAAACTTTATTAAGTTTATTGTTGTCTAAACAAATAAAAAGTAGTTTAAAATAATAAATAAGTTAAAAAAGAAATATAAAGATAAGAATTTAGATTAGAAAATTAACTCTTGTGCTTTTCTAAAATCTTTAAAAGATATATTAAGAACAAAGTTAAATAATATTTGTAAATATAACTAACAATTTAGAGCTATTTTCTCGAAGCTTATTAGATTTAATTAAGTCGATAAATATATTAAGTTCTTGTAATATTTAAAGAATCTTTTTTGTAATATTTGCACTAAAGTAATGCAAAAATATAGAGTTAATTTAAACAACGCAATTATTATAATATTTAAATTGTTATACAAAACAATTATAAAATTAATCGAAAATAAGATAACTATATAAGAAATAAGTATTAATAGCAATTAAATTGCTTAACAAGTTGCAAATATTAATATAAGTAGATTAATAAATATAGTAAGCAAGAAGCAAAATCTTGTAAAAAAGAAAATTATATTAAAGATAATCTTTGTTTTTTTAGTATTATTAATAATTGCAATCGAAAATACAAAAAATTAACAAAACTTTAAATATCTTAATACAAGTTTTTAAAAATTTAAAGATTAATAATACTTGCAAAATAATAGAGAGCAAAATTTATTAGATAATTTAATAGATAATAACAACGCAACTATAAGAGACTTTGTATATTGTATCTTCTTAAATCTAGATAATAGTCTAAAGTTTATCTTAAGAAACAATTTATACTTATTAAGAATTTGTACTTGTTTCTAGATACAATTAATTTTAATTTTAATTAAATAAATATTTATTTTGTTACAATTTGTATAAATAATAGATTTGTCTAATAATAGCTTACAATAATATTAGATTTAAAACTATTTAAAGCAATTAATTAATTAACAAAGCTAGCTAACTTACTCTTATTATTAATCTAATATTATTAATTATAATTTTATTTGTTAATTTTCGCTTAATAGATACTTTTAACTTTTAATATAATCGATTTAATCTTATATATAATTAACAAAATATTGCTACTATTGTTGCTATTTAATTTGCATATATTGGAATTAAGATCTATTATATAGAATTTATTTTACGCAATTGTTAAGTTAAGCAATTTTGTTACTTTTTAATTAATTAGATTTGTTGTTATATATTTGTATATTTATTAATTATTATAAAAATCTTAAATCTTATCTATAACAATTAATATTAACTTATTATTTATAGAGAGTATAGCTACTTTATTGTTGTTAGCTTTATTAAGTATTATTTTAACTATTTATATAAAATTAAAGACAATAGATTGTATACAACTTTAATAAAGATAAACTTATTAAATATTTAAGATTCTTAACAAATTGCTTAGTCTTTTGTTAATATCTTAATTATTCTTTATTCTTTATTTAATTATTAATTTAAGATTTTAATATAATATATTTATATATAAGTTAAATTAATCTTTTGTAAACAAAAGTAAACAAATAATCGAAAAGTATTTTAGCAAAAAGTATATTGTTAATTATGTAAAGATCAAAGTTAAATTTATTGTTATTAATATTAAAGTTGTTTATATACAATTCTTTCTTTCTTGCTTTTACTACAAAGTTTTTGCAATTTAGAAGATATTCGAAGTTCTTGTAATAATTCTCTCTCTTTTTACTTATTTTGCAACGTCGAATTATTTTTTAAATATAAATACTTTTTTCGACACAAATTATTTCTTGCTTGTAGAAATATCTTTTTATATTAATTTTGTTAATCTAAGAGCGAAATATTAGTTTAGCAAACAATATTAATTCGAGTTCTATATACAATTTTTTTTCGACAACAAGTAATATATTTAGCAAATATTATTATAGATTAAATTTATAAATATTTGCAACTAGATACAAAAACTTAAAATAAAGAAAAGAATATTTAAAACTTAATATACGCAATATATTCGAGTAAAATATCGAAATTATTCTCTCTTTAGAGCGTATTATTAATATGCAAGTAAAGAAAACAAAGCGTCTAATTATTAAAAATCTAATCGAACAAGTTGTTGCTTTTAGTTTTAATACTTTGTGTATTTATATTATTTAAAAAAGTATTTTTATTGTTATTAATTAAATAATTAATTGTATTTTTAATTTATTTAAGAAAAATTATACATAAATTCGCATCTTTATAAGTGTTTAAAATATAAATACTATAAATTAATATACAATACAATAGAGCAATCTAATTTTGTTTCTTTTAAAGTTAACAAAAAGCGACAAAAGTTATTAAATACTAACTATTTACTATTTTCGATATCTCTCTTTTATTAAATAATATATAGAGCAAATTTAAACTCTAGAAAACTTGTTACTAGCAATTAATATTAAGCAATTTAGTTTAAAGAATTGCTTGCGAGAGTTTGCTATTAAAGAAGATAAAGATTCGAAAAAAATATTAAGTTTTTAATTAAATATACAAAAAAGTTTATAAATAAAATTAATTGTTTGTTCTTTATTTTAATTTGTTTTAACTAATATATATTTGTTTTTATTAGTTTTATAATTAAGTTTATAACACTATATATTATTAACAAAAAAAATATATAAATTTAGATCTTGTACTTTTTGTTTTTTTTAAATAAATAAATTTATTATATATAGTTTTAGCTTCTAGAATATTATCTATAAGAGTTTTGTTAATAATTAAGATTATAAGTTAATATAAAGCAAATACTTTGCAAGTAGTATATTTTATTTCTAAAGAATTTAATCTCTTTTTTAATTTTAAAACTTAATTAATAGCAATTATTTTGCTAAATAACTAGCAATAATTTAGTATTTTATTTAATAACTATTGTTAATAAAAATTATACGCAAATTATTTATTGCAATATATAACTAAATCTAAAGATTTAATATTAAGAACTTTGTTTTTTTTTCGAGTTAATTAATTAGATTTGCAAGAAATTGTTATTGTTAAGTTTATATAAAATATTAAACTTTGTTGTTAACAATTTAGTAAACAACTTAATTAATTTATATTTAAGAAATTGCTTTTTTAATAATTTTCGCAACAAGTTATATATAATTTAAGACAAATTATTTAATTGTATATAAACAAATCTTAATTTAACAAATTATTTCTTTCGAATTTATAATAATATTAAGTTATTGTGCAAATTTATTACTAATTAGTATTTGCTAATTAATTAAAGATTCTTGTATCTAATTAATATATTAATTTATTAAATGTTTAATTAGTTTTCTTGTTATAAGAAGTTAATAAATACAACTTAATACAATTAAAAATTCTTACATAATTTGTATCTTTTATATAAGCTAGTAGTTCTAATTACAAACTACTACAAATTCGAGTAATATATTAATATTTATTTGATTGTATACTTTCTCTTTTTAGTTATAAATTATTTGTTTATTTGTTATCTAATCTATGTTTTTTGCTTTATATATTTTCTTTAATCTTATACACAATTAATATTTAATTTAAGCTTTTTATTTTAAAATTAAGATTACGTATAATTGATTAATTAATTTGATATTTAATATAAACAACAAAATATATTAATACTCTTTATTATTATAAGAACTTGCAACTATTATTATATTATTATTATTATAGATTGCTATCTTTTATATAAGAAAATCTCGAAGTTATATAATATACGACAAAACTTTAAACAATAATTATTGTATATTAATAATCTTTTTAACTTAAAGTTTAATACTTTTTTTAACAAAAATAAGCTTGCAAATATATTGTAGAATTTTAGTATTAGATTGTATAACTAATAGATCTTATATATTATTTTTATTAATTAAATTAATTACAATAACAATATAAATTTGCACGCAAATATAATAGATTCTTTACTAATTATCTATTATTAAGTTAGTTAAAACTAGTATTAAAGTATTATACAATTGTTTATTACTTTTATTGCTATTAGCAATTATAAATATCTTTTTAATTAAAATATTTTAATTTTATTATTATTAAATAAACAATATAAGATAAAGTTGTATTTTAAGATTTGTTGCAAATTTTAAAAGTAATTAAAAATTAAAATTGCACTTTAATAGATTTTTAATTTATATATAGTATCTTAAAGTTTAAATTAATACAATAAATTAATTATAATTATATATAATTGTCTTAAAATTATAGTTATAACATCTATTAAAAATAAGAAAATTCTTTTATTTATAATATTATTGTTGCTATTAAATATATAAATTACTTTAATAATTGTCTCTTTAATTGTATTGTAATAAGATTTTTTTTATTATTATTAAAAGTAATATATTGTTTGTATTTACTATAATATTAATATTATATTGCAACAAATATATATTGTGTCTAGATTATTACTAGTAAATATTAAAATTATTATTATTTTTAATTTCTTAATTTTTATATATTTTTTATATATTATAAATTATTTAAATTAAATTATACTAAACAAAATTTATTTTCTATTTATAACAAAGTATTATTATTGCAAAATTATTATTATTAAAATATTTTATTGTATTTTTTGTTTATTTATCTATATAATAACAACTTTGTTTTTTTTTGCAAAATAAAAAATAAAGTTTTTGCTATATTTTACTTAATATAAAACTCTTTATATTAGTAATAATTGTCTTAATCTTAAATATTGTATATAATAACTAAATATTATTTAAGATATCTCTTAAGAGAAAAAGAAGTTAATAGAGAAAATAGCAAAAATCTACTTGTAAAATCTCTAGAAGTAGAGAGTTATATAAGCTATTTATAAGATTTGCTATATTCGAATTAAAACAATAGAAATTTAAATAATAAAATATTTGCAATATAATTTCTATTATAAAGATATAATTCTTAAGATATAACAAAAGATAAATATTATATAAAATAAAAAAATATTTAATAAATATCTAGTAATTATAACAATATTTAATATTAATATATATTATTTTAATATTTGTTAAATTATTTATATTAATATATTAAATAATTTTATTAATTATAATTAAGAAATTAATTGTATTAATTGCGACAAATTATATATAATATATCTAGTATTATTGTTAATTTGCTAAATAATTTTGTAGAATTAAAGTTACTTAAATAATTTTTTTGCGCTAGATTGTTAAAATATAATTGTCTATTTATAAACTTAAATTTATCTAAGATATTAACTTATTATATATTTAAATAAAGCGCTAAAGATTATATATATTTTTTTTCTTATAAGAATTCTAGTTATCTATAATATATATTTGCTTCTTTAAAGTTTTCGAAGAAGTATTAATATTCTTTTTATATTATTGTTGTATATAATATTTTTAACTTTAATAAGTTTTTCTTTTTTATCTTATATATTGTTTGCTAATAGTTTTTAATTTTAACAAACTTTAATATTAAATATATTAGAATTTAAAGTCTTAAAGCAAACTTTCTATATTATATAGTTAAAATATATATAATTTATAATTAAGTTTGCAACAAAGTTAAAGTTTGTTAATACAAATAACAAGAGCAAATCTTTTAAAAAAACAATTAGAAAAATAATATTTATAATAATGTTATAGATATTTAGATTAAGATTAAGAGCAATTAGTGTTAAGACTTAAGAATTTTTGCAATCTAACAAAAAGATTTGCTCGATTACGTTTTCGCTAGTATCTTGATTGCGTTTATTCTTTTTAATCTTTTTATTAAAATGTTTATTCTTTAGTCTTTAATTTCTTTAAATTATTATTAAAGTAATCTAAAACAATAATACAATATTGTAATTATTATAGAATGTTAATATTTCTAGACTTAATAGTTGCGAACATTCTTGTATTTCTTTGTTTTTTATAAAAATTAATACAAGAGCAAATTTTATTACTTTTTTTGCTTATTTTTAAACACTTGTTTAACGAACTTTACAAGTAGCTTTTAATATCGTTCTTAATATTAAGATATATTAATAAGAGTTCGCATTATAATTGATCGCAATTGTTTAAATGTAATACAAAATTCGCAATTTATTCTTTGCTTTTATTTGAATTATTAATTACAAAATTACGATTAAGAGTTAATTACTATTAGTTAATTAAAAAAAAGATAATAGTAATTAGCATTACATTACTTATTTTCGTTCGTAATATATCTATTATAGATTTAACATAAAATTTTATCTTCTAAATATTGTTTGTCGCAAAATCTTATTTATTAAATCTTAATATATATTTTACTATTTTATTCTATAAGTTTAAGCTAGTTTTTGCGATTTTAATTGTAGACAAATTTATTTTTTTAGATATAATAAAATGTTTGCGATGCAAATTTAGACAATAATTTAATTGTTAATTACAAAATTCGCAATCGAACGTTAATTACTATTAGTTAATTACAAAAATAATAATAGTAACTAGCGTTATATTATTTATTCTTATTTGCAACGCATTTATTTAACTTGTTAATATTATATTATATATTATTTTTCGATAAACGTAACGCTATTATAAGTATAATTGTTTATAAAATGTTTATTAATAAGTTAGTTAATTATTTGTTAATATAATTTATACAAGTTTTAAAAACAATGTTCTTAAATTTTTTATCGCAAGCTTTTATTTTAGAAAATTAAGTTAATTCGAAGCATTTTTTTTTTATCTTTTTAATAATTCTTTTTAGTTATATCGCGTTATTTATCTAGTAAACATTATGTTTAACTAGAAATATCTTGTTATTATTATTGTTAATTATATATAATTTTACTAATAATAGTTATTTTGTTAAAAAAAAAATTATAGTTAAACGCTAATTACTATTAATTAATTAAAAAAAAAATAATAATTAACGTTATATTACTTATTCTTATGCGTTTTTTTACGAAATTTGTTATTATTGTATTAAGTTTTATTGCTTTTTTATTATCTATTACGAGATAAAAATTTAACAAATCTTTATAAAAAGATCTTTAATATTGTTCTTTTATATTATTGTATTTAGAAACAAATTTATACATTAATAAAAATCGATTATATTAAGCGAAAAACAATAATCGAATTTTAGGCAATAATTTTTTCGTTAATTATAAAAATTATAATTAAGCGCTAATTACTATTAGTTAATTAAAAAAAAAATAATAATAATTAGCGTTATTTTATTTATCTATATTTAATACGCATTTATATAAGATCTATTATTATTTTATTAAATTCTATCTCTTTTTTATTGTTTATTGCGAGATAAGATTTAACAAACTTCTATAAAAAGACTTTTAATACTATCTTTTTATATTATTATATATAAAGACGAATTTGCACAATAATTGTAATAAGTTAAATAAATTTAAATAAATTTTTGCGATTTAATTTTAGATAATATACTTTCGTTAAATAAAATTTATAGCTAAGCATTAATTATTATTAATTAATTCGAAAAACAATACTAGTATCTTTTATATATTATAGTACGTAATATTATCGCATAACTATATTAGAAATTACTAAACATCTTTTTACTTATAGATTCTCTTATTATATTTATATTTATTATATTAGTATTTTATGCAAAAATAAACTTCTATCGAACTATATAAAACTATTAAGACACAATATATTAATTTACGTTCTACTTTCTTTATATTATATTTAGATAAAAGAAGTTATATCTTTTTAAAGTCTTTTTGATCTTAAAATTCTATAGTTAAATTTAGACACTTTTACAAATTATATATATTACGTACTTTAACAAAATTATAATCTAATAATATATTGTTTATATAATAAGACTTCTTATTTTTACTTAAAGTTATTGTTCTTTATAGACAACAAAGTAAGAAAAAATTAAATAAAATAAGATCGAAATAACGTTTTAAAGCAAAATCTATTCGAACAACTATAAATCGACAATTTTTTAAAAACTATTATTATTAAAATTAATATATTTGTTATTTAACAATATATATTTATTGTTAATCTATTTACTTAGAAAGAAATTATTTAAAAAGTTATACTAATAAACAAAGTAATTAAAGTTAAAACACAAGAGAGTTAAGAATTAATAAAAAAAAAATATAATAAATCTCTTTTAATTTAAAATTGTAACAACGCTATAATTTACAATTATACTCTAGCAAAACTTAAAAAGTTTCTAGATAATATTTAACAAATTGCAACTTATAGCAAATAAATAACGTTCTATTACTTTTTGTTTTTCGAAATAATATTTATAATTATTGTAATATTTTATATTTACATAAAGCAAACAAGAAGATATATATTATTTATTGTTTTTTTATTATTTATATTTTGTATAACAAAGAAGTTTTTATATATTTTTTTCTATATTTGCGATTACTTAATGCTTATTTTATTTAATAGAAAATTGTTTCTACATTATTATTTTAATAATCTTTGACGCATTAATCGAAATTGCGTTAGTTTTAAATATTGCAACTTTCTTAAAAAATTATTAAATTCTATTTTTACTTTTATAAAGTTATAAGTTTTAGATATCTTGCAATTTATATATTCGATTAAAATTTAATTAATTTATAAATTTTATTCTTATAATTAATTTAATATAAGTTAAATATCTAAATTGTTAAAACAATAGAAACAAGAGAATTGCAACGTTTATTAATAATATTAGCAAAATAAATACACAAAGAAATTGCTAATTATTAAATCTACAATTTAACTTTATAATAAATTGCTTAAGTTAAAAAGTTTAAAGATTTAAGTTATTATTTTAGCAATTTATTAATTGCAACATGTTAAATTATAAACAAACTTATATTTTTTTTAAAATTATATTTAACAAATATTAATACTAATAATAATTATATAATTTTCTTTAATCTTTTTGCAAATTAAAAATCTTATTAATTAAAAACGTTATTTATTTAATATTATTAAGAATAACATTTTTGTTTAAGTTTAATATTAATTACTTTAACTTAAACTTATTTCTCTTAAAAAAGACGAAAAATCTTAAGATTATTTTATCTTTATTGCGCATAATAAATAATATATTATACAAAAATACTAAAATGCATCTTTTAGATAAATTTATTAAAAACTTATTAAGAAGTTATTATAATATTCTTCTTTATAAGTTTAAAAAAATATATATTATAATTGTAGATTTTATTAATAATTCTATTATAATCTTACGCAAATTGCGAAACTATTATTAATTATATATTATAAAACGCTAGTTTTGCAATAAATCTTTTGCGTATATATTTTATTATTATAGTAAAATAAGCAATCTTGCAACAAGTTAAATTCTAATTGCTAAAAACATTTAATTAAGATTTAAGATTAATTAATTAAATATATAAATTTATATTATTTATTACAAAATAATTTTCGCAAAATATAAAATTATATATATTTATTACTAGAAGTTTAATCGTTTATTATTATATAATAAGAAATTTTTGCAATAACATTGCGAGAAAATATCTTCTAAATATTTTTTATTTAAATCTTGAACTTAATATTATAATTCTACTAATATAAATTACAATTTACTAAATTGTTTAATAATTATTTAAATTATTATTAAAGTTTATTAAACTTTTGTTATATTTAAATTACAAATAAAGATTTTTATTTATAAATAATAGTTAACTATAATAATAGTTTCTAATTTGTTTATTTATTGTTATAATAATTCAAAACTTATATATAAAAACTTTTAAAACAAATTTTTTATTTTAATTATTTAAAGCGTATAATCTATTATATTATTTTAAAGTTTAAATAAATTTATTTTTAAATTTATTTATATTAATTAAGTAATATTGTCTAGAGAATTTTGATACGCTTATTTTATTAGATCA
>JAABUS010000820.1_pt1 | contig 74199 bp, 42 predicted proteins | sample 5560161 | NCBI WGS metagenome assembly JAABUS01 (sample SAMN10711885, study PRJNA513376) | rock metagenome | isolation source: Antarctica rocks | place: Antarctica: Victoria Land, Trio Nunatak nord | collected 2016-01-04
AGGAGGGTGAGGAGGTTGGGGTTTGAGAGGGGGGTGGTGGAGGTGGGTGAGGGGCGGATGGAGAGGACGCCGAGGGCGTAGGAGAGGAAGAAGGCTTCTTCGGGGGTTAGCTGCAGGTGTTCGTGGTTGGGGATGGGGCTGGTGGGGGGGCTGATGGGGTTGTTGGAGTCGTTGGTTGCTTGGGGGGAGAGGAGGGCTAGGGAAACGGCGTCTTCGGCTAGGAGGCTTCCATGCGATTCAGGGTTACGGCTTGTGCTCGGGTCTTGAGCTGCTAGGCTTTCCTTGTCGTCCTCGTCCTTGCCCAGCGCTTCGTCGTTCTGAACCTCAATGTCGCCATCTAAGGTAATGCCACTCTCCTGGCGCAGTCTCTCTTCAATCGCTTCCCTCGCCTTCTTCGCTCTCTCATTCTTGAATTGTTTTCTTTCCTCTCTTCGTAGCCTCGTGTATTCCTCGCTAGTATCCACAGCAGTGACGCCCAGCCTTTTCTTCTCGCGTTCTAGCCAGGTAGGCTCACTCCTGCTCAGACTTCCCTTGCCGAAGAATCCTTTCTCCCATAGAAACCTTTTGGTTTGTTCGTCAGTCACATGCACTGAGCGTGTTTCAGCCGACCAGTACGCTTGGAACAAACGCTTGGGATGCGACGGGGGTTGGGACAGCAGCAGATAGAGGTACGTCGAGACGAAGTGGAGGACACTGATTGGGTTGTGAGGTACCAGCAGTGGCAAGGTATATACATTGATAGGCAAAGGCTGCGCATGGATTCTGTTGTAATTTGGTCTTGGAGGCCTTGATGGGTGAGGAGGCCTCTGGGTAGCGGTTTCATCCAGGCCAGCTCGACTGCCCAGCCATGGCCATTCGGGCCACCAAGAGGCGATGATCATAATGCCCGAAGAAGCTGCATAGCCGTTAGCTAAGAGATACGATATTCTCGACGCAATCATGCACGGCTTTGTAATTGCTCAGATACCGTTGTAGTCTTCTCAGAGAGAAAGATGAGCCAGCATCGAGGAAGGCTAAAGTCAATGCCATTCCCCTAAGCTGCTGCATGGTGTCATCACCGCAAATCAAGACTTATCATGGGCGATTTAGAGAAACCGTACTTACGGAGGTGAGATCACTGTCCAAATCATAACCATGTCAGCTGTTGAGTTTTCTGCTCTATTCTCAAGAAAAAGTTATGGGTAGGAAGACTCAAGCCAGAAACGCGGAATTCCTCCGGCTCGCTTAAATTCTTCGGGAACCTCAACTGCGACGTCCTCCAAGCTCAAGGGTATTTGAATGCAGGACTCGCCCACAGATCCCTCAAGTAAGCCTTTTCCAGCTGTGTGAAGGATACGCGCTAACATTGGGAAACCGTAGCATGCATTTGATGTACACCGTTGACGCCAATGGCAAGCGACTCTACACCCTCAAGAAAGTCCAAGCCGGCGAGGTCACTAAATCGGCCCACCCCGCTCGCTTCTCCCCAGACGACAAGTACTCAAGGTACGGCCTAGGTCGCCATGACTTTATCAAGCTTTTGGCGGGGAGTATGGTACTGACGGTATCGATAGACATCGAGTTACCCTCAAGAAGAGATATGGTTTGCTCATGACGCAAATAAGTACGCAGCCTCTCGTTCAATCTGTGGGCCGCATGATCTAAAATAATCGCAGAGAACGAAAAGGTGTTGGGCTTGTAGATTACGCATTTGCGGATACCTTGGCGTTGGTGTAGGTCATGATGGCTGGACGCGGCGTTTGGGAGGTGGACTATCGGAATGGAAAATGAAGCGTTCGAAGCAGTTGGAGCATCCCTCCAACACGAGTTGAACCTTCGAGACCCGGAGGCCCTGGTCCTTGACATGGCGAGACCTATGGCTTCGGTTGTTGCGTTTAAATGCCAGGCTCCTCGTTTTCTAGACTTTAGCTAGTCAAGCTATTAAACAGCTTTTCGATCGGCTACCTCCCTGGAAGTCCCTGCTTTATCATCGTTTCTTCGAATTGACATTGCGGCCTGCGCCGACCTTCGGCCGACCCCCAGCTCTACCCCTCTCTCCAGTCAGGATACTGGGCAGATAATCCTCGTCCATCAAGTTTTTCTCCTTCCTTCTGCTCTCGCCCTGCATGGCGCGGACATATTCCTTTTGATCCTCAGCAAGGATAAGCTCCTGACCCCATCCACCCTTACCGCCACCCTTGCCCGTACCAAATTTACCACTTGCCGTACCCGCTGTAGGTTTAGGAATACTGAAGCGATCTCCCCTGTGGTTCCATTGCATATTTTTCTTTAAATGGATCCGGAAGTCGCCCTTTGCGTTGGTAGAGCACGACACTCTGGTCAATGTCGGTTTACCACACCGCGGACAGAACTGCTTCGTCATGTCCTTGACCTTCTCGAAGCATGCGTAACACCGAAGGATATATGTTCTGATGTGACGGACCTGCTGTATTGACGCAGACAGTAGGTTCAGGCCCATTTGTAGAAGAACATTCTGCATTGCGTAATCCGTTGTGATCGTAGCTACTTGCATAGCTCTATTCTCATTAACGGGCACTATTTCAGCGTTGGCATCCCTGACTTGATGTTTCTTCAGGTTCGAAGGAGTAATCCATCCTTCTGCGTCGGAGGTATCAGATCCAGACTCAATTGCTAGAGTATTTGCCTGCGCCGCTGAAGTAGGCTCTGCGGTAGCCTCATGCTCGATTATTGGGGTCGTAGCTGTATTCTGTAAAGCGCTCATTGCGGTGGATACAGCATCATTCGGGTCAGAACTTGACGGAACATTCGGTGCTGTCGCTGTCTCAGCCTCTCTAACATCATCCAGTAAAACATCATAGCCCTGTTGAATTTTGAGGTTGGATGGTTCTACACCAGGACTATGAGCCGTCTCCGATTCGTCCGGTTGTGAAGCTGATTCTGCCTTCTGCGGTACCGGGCCATTGATAGCCTTCTGGCCTGGAACTCTGCGAAGCCTCCAGTCTCCTCCATTTTTTTCGCATTCGATTTCGTATGCCAAAGCCAGTATTGATATATCCGCTTTGCTAAGGACGACTAGGTCTCCAGTCTTTCTTGCGAATTCTGTGACGACCTTGATACTTTTGACATTAGGATCTCTGATCGTAAGAAATGGTAGTAGGGTAGTCTCAACACGCGAGCGAGCATTAAGATCTTTGATCTCGGATACGATCGAAGAGGAAGTAAACAGCTGCTCGGATTTGGCTAGCAAGGTGGAGATTGAAGGGTCATTCTTCAGGATTGGTCCAGCGTCCAACACGATTGCATGGACTGGCTTTTGCGTAGCCATGTCCAAAGACCGTTTACACTATGGGTGGAATTTTCTATTTCGGAAGTGCGCGTACGTTCGATGACATATTTGTTTTGAGAAATTCACGGAGCATCCTTTCGAAGCGAAAAGTTATATCGGGTAATTTTGCATTCACTAGTAAGATCAAATCGCCCCTTTCCCTTATTTCCAGAAAGTAACGACTCTCCTTCGCTGTTTCCACTTCCCAACAACTCTGTCAGTATTGTGCCGAACATGTTCGTATACCTCTTCCCCTTTGCGTCCTGACATACGTATCATCTGCAAGGGACCGGCGGCAGACAACTCTATCGATCCGCCTTCCCCGGGGCGGACTGCGGCTGCCGCCTCTTAGTCCAAGCCAAATTCGACAACCAAACTTCATCGATACGATTTGTATCGTTGGGCTCAAGGCGCCGTCATGCTGTGTCGTCTCTTCTCAAGCCATGAATCTCCTGACTTCCAAGCATTGACGAAGTCGAATTGATGTGCAGAGCCTCGTCATCCAGGTTCCTCGGTCAATGAAGCTCATACAGTCAGGCCTGTGTACCTGCTCAACGATGGCATCGAGGGTTGGCGTCATGCCAAGGCAGTGGAATCCTGATAATATCTTCTTTGGCTAAGTCTGGGACGAATTGAGTGGATGAGGTGTTCCGTGCCACCCACACTGAAAGCGACCCAGCGTCATCCACAAGCTGGAGTGCAAGCTGGAAGAGAGCCGGGACCCACTGGCCGTAGGACGGAAACATCGTGCTTGGAAGCATCGGTGACGATTCAGATATGTGTATCACGTACATTGGAGACCAGCGCCTTTGAAAGATAACGATCTGAGTGTCGTCGAGCAGAAAGAGACCCGCTCAGCATGTCTGGTACTCAAGGTCCAGAATTGGGCTATAATCCTTCGGTCCTGTGACCGACTCGCTCAGAAGCTGTCTGCTTTGCAGTATTCTTCGATCATTGCCATGTCTTCGGAGACCTTAAGCGTACAAACTCGACAGACCAGGTTGTGCCAAGGATTGAGCTGCCCAGTTAGTGGTCCCGCAGAGTCTACGAGCCTTATCAAGGCTTGGTGTTTGATTTGTTCATTTCATTTTACAATCTTCTCTGGAAACTTCCTAGATCCGTACGCAATGCATCGTACCCAGTCTTGACGTATGGCCTTCGCCGATTTCTTGGCTGTGAGGTTTCTAGCAAGGGGAAGACTGATCTGGGTAACCTCGCTGTCGTCTGAACGCTGGAGGTAAGATGTTCTTTGCTGAAACAGATGCATTTTTCCTCTCATTGATACCCCGTGTTGACACCGTTCGCTTAACAGTATGAGGAGGAGAGACATGTTTGGACATTGGTATATCATCTTCATTTGAAGGGGGAAAGGGTATGGATGGTTCGGTAATCGCCATGGAGTTAAGGCGAATCATCTACACTTGGCCATGTAAGCTTCAATCCTCCGACCTCTGTGGAGGGCTTGCTCAGCTTACCATACTGGATTGTACTGATGCACGTGTCTAAGGACCGTGCGTCACGAGAGCAACTCCGCTCATCGTTGCTTATCGACTTGCATAGGTCCGAGCTGCTCCATATGATGTGTCATGGGCTGAACAGGAGCATGGGAGAGTATGCAAGACTGTTGAGGCTCTTGGTTCGCAATTTTGGCTTTCACAGCGTATGCGCTGCATCGGCCAGCTAGTGGCTGCAATACGGTCTCGATCGTCCTATCATCGTCTTGCGTACCAAGTGCGGTCCAATCTTGAGTGCAGTGCTGTGCGTCGGACAGACGCCCTTTGGCGGCGGTGTCGTATCACGCCGTTCAGCCCTGAGCAATCAGGAGTTAACCAGTGATCCGCAAGGATTCCATATAGGAGAGGCTCTGCAAAACAAGGCAAATCCAGGCAAACAGAGTAGCCGACTTAGTCGGACTGTCGCGTTTGATAGCATGGCTGTGTAAGGTGAAAGGGCATACTTAATAAGGGAGCCCCTCCTTCTCGTACATAGGTTTCGATCAGCTTGTCGAAGTCGAACTCCTACACTATACCGAGCGCTACGAACAGGAGCGGCTGCATTGGGCATCACTCGAACAAGCACCTACTGCTGAACCCGGTCCCGACCGCTTGCCCAGTTGCAAGCCGCTCTAGCCACACTACAGCTATTTGGAGAACTACCCTTTTGGGTGCAGCATATCTTCGCCATGTTCAAGACAGCATCCGATGCTTCGAGGGTTCCTTCAATCATGGTCGTCTATGTCTAATCGGATTTGCCCCTATCCTTTTCACCAGACTCTCAACCCCGGCAAGGAGTAGGCGAAACACGGTTTACACCCACTCAAGCGCTCAAACCTGCTAGGCCTAGAATACACAGTGATCGGCTACCCATGATTCTCGGCTACGGAGCACCAACCGCTTGTCAAAAGCACTTAGCTGTTGATGCGTGGGGTCAGCAGGTGTGAGCGAACGAGCAACACACTCGTTATGCAAGAAGTCCGGAATCTGTGGACAGCTCCAATCAGTAACCGGCCTGGAGAGAAGAGATGCATTACCACCTTATCTATAGGCTACAGTTCACAGCGCAGATGACTTACCAGTGCATTAGGGGCAAGATGGTTCTGTTTTCGCTCACGTCAAAGGCCCGATTCCGAACAGTCTGGCCAATTTTGGTCTCGAATTCCCAAGCTGCTTGAATCCGAGTATTGCGTCGATCCTAACCACCTAGACCATCGGCTGGACCCCCAGACACTTTGCAGGATGAGGCTCTGCTCCGATGGGCTGCTTAAGACGCGGCCGGGCCAGCGGGTGTGGAGTCCTCTGAGAGTGGAGGCCGGCACCACTTTCGTTCAGTCCAACGAATCGTAAGCTTGCAGCGGATTTCTGTACGACTTGAGATGAGATGTCGACCCGTCCGACGACCAGTGGAACAGGGGCTCAGTCAGTATGTGGTACTTTCTTGGTGGAAAGTTCGCTCGTCTGACAGCTTTCGAAGGGCTTTGCAAAACCTCCGCAAACAGCGGGTAAACCATCCCCAACAACTGCGAGCCCATCTTTTATTGCCAAGATAGAAGGTTTGAGGCCAGATTACATTATCCAGCCCAATCGTGCGACCGAGAACAACAACGGGTTCTTCGTACCACCGGACCGGAGAACAGCGTACGAAAAGGATGAAGCATTGTATTTCAAATGGCATAGCGGAAAGATGTCGAGACTGCAGACTGGTTCGTTCAATACAACCAGCCTAGTGACGAAGCACAGTGCGGCTACTATCTTTAGCCAGAAGGACGATACGGACCATCTGCTTGCGGTCAACTTCAGTGCCTTGTTGAAGGATGTTGCGTCTTACGACGCAGGCTGGAGGGTAATTAGCTTCGACCATGTGCCGCAACGGAACACAAGTGCCACTTATTCTTCCATCAATATATTCGGAGAGGAGAAGCATCTCGCAGCCGGCGGGTCGCCCATATGGATGAGGCAATTGCTGCCTGATGAGTATAATTACCAACGTACGACACCGGCCGGTCACCCAATCCAATCTACAACTACATCTGCCGGGTTGATTGGTAGTTTACCGATTCTCATTGGATTGGCAGCGTTCTCAGCGCCCAAGGACAGCCTCATAGCCGTTTTAAGCAACTCAGTCACCCCGGGAGCATGGAAGAGACATAATCTACCAACTGGGCGTAAGCCATGACCTCTCACTCCTAGCTCTCTCACTGATGTACTTAGGCACTCCCGACCGAGGAATGGTAGTGACGATATACTACGACCCGGCGAATTACCTCTATTCTAATAGAGCCATACTGGATCGGATAGAGAAAGGCGACTTTGGCCCTTTCTACGCCTGACGAGGGCCACAACGCCACGGAGCACCGCATCGAATGCCTCATGTTCATCCTTGCTCTCTTCATCATCTACCGAGTGCTACGGCCAAAGCGCGCGTCTATTCACAGTCAATCAATCGCCGGGTCAAGGCTACACTGCTGTTTCATCCACGACCTGGCATAACGATTGCCTACTACCGCTATGTAGCACTAGACTTCCGCGGTCTATTGGCCTCTTTCCATCTCCCGCGTTTCCTGCCACGATTTGCCTCGATGTTGGCGCGCGTCTTCTCATACAATCGTCATGCGTTCAGTCTGGCGTTCATACAGGACTTGGTCCACTAGTACACTTCGCTGCATGGGTTGAAGCGCTATATAACGCTATATGAATCTATCTAAGTTTCTCAAGGAGCGAATACTGCGGCTTCGTCTTCACCTGTTCGGCACCTCTTCACCATCTCATTTTCCCATCTGTCTTGGTCATCAAGGCATTTACATTTTCTCGTCCACACGCAGTAATCGCTGGGGACGACAAGCGCTTCAATGGCACTTGCCTAGTTCTCAAGCTAGTCTCATGTTACACAACAGCGAACACCTGACACTTCCAGCAACCCCTGCAACGCCAAAAACACTGGGTCATTGCACATCCGGTAACCTCACAGCGATGTCGCCCGATTGAGTAATATATCGCACCCATGGTAGGGAAGGGTATTGCAACTAGGAGCAAAGAGGTTAGCAACGTCGTCAAATCTTGAAATCTCATCGCATTAGGCCCGGGACCAGGCCGCATATGCTACACGCCTCACAGGTCTGCGGCGCATGGGCTTAACCCGCATCCGCTCTCTTGCATGCACCGGTAGCACGAGGGGCCCATGAGAATCGAGATCTACGCGGTCGCCAAAGAGGCCGCATCGACCTCTCTCGTAGCCAACTGGTAAGCCACAGCGTCTCTCGGCCAATGGATTTCCGGAAATAGCAAACTCGAACAGCAGAGAGATGGGGAGTTCTCACCTTTGGCTCTATGATCTTCAGATAGCGAACTTGGATGCCGCTGGTGGTAAAGTAGGGAATCTCGAACTTGACGCTGATCGGGCGTTTGCCTTTGCCCCCCTGGGCGCCACCCATGCTTCCCCCAAACCCACCCGTCATCCCTCCTCCGTGCTCATCATCCCCCTTGACGGACGGTAGGCCCAGCTCGGCGCGCATGAGGAACTCTTTGCCGCCGCCGAACTGTTTGATCTTCCAGATGATGGCGGACTTCTCGGGCGCGTAGTGCACGGATCCAATGTTGGTGCGGAAGCGTGGGGTGTCTGCGTCTTCGGGTACAGGGACGGAGATCTCGACGTTGTTGGCGGTAGAGCGCCGTTTGAATTGCGCCCGTGCCTGCAATTTTTAGCATTCTTACCTCCTTGCGAGTGAGTAGGGACTGGCAGGTCTACGGACCTTCAGCGTGAATTCTATCCTCGACCCCGAATGCGACCTCACGTCACTCTCTACCCATATCAGCGGCTTCACCTGCGTATTCAGCCGGTAGCTCATCAGCTCAAACTCCCCGTCCGGCGGTATGAAGCTGATAGTCCTATCGTTTTCGAACCTCGATAACCGCACACACTGGTGGAACTTGACATCCTCCATCTCTACCGCCTTCCCTCTCGTCGCTCTTCCCGTCGTTTCGAACATAACCTTGTCGTTTAATCCTAGCCGCAGCTCGGGCATCCCGCTCAGATAGCATTTCAGCTTCACGGCGCCGAGAATCTCCGAGCGAAGAACGTTGCCGGTTGAGGATACGAGAAGATTAAGGGACTCGATAACATCGAGGAACACTTCGTTCTTGCGATAGCGGATGCCTTCGCTGCGCCAAGAGACGGCGTTGGTGACAGCTATAGGGGGCCGGGCTTGTATCTCGAGTTTGTGCGATTCTTGCGTTATGTACCTGGTGTCCAAACCAAGCCGTTAGCTCCCTACAAACCCCCTCTCGTAGAAAGTAGCACTGAATACGATGAATGGGTACTCACTCCTGCAATATCTTACTCTCCGTCGTCTGCGGATAGCCGAAATCCATCATCTCATCCAGAAGCTCGTAGATGATGACAAAGTTGTCGCGTATGCTCTCCTCCTCTAGCTCTTTGAAGTACTCGGTGAAGACCTCGACGATCTTGTGCAGGAAGAGGAGGATCTCGGTGGCGTTGGTGTTGCGTTTCGTGAGGGCAAGCAGGTAGAGGTTGTTGTGCCGAATGTAGAGGTACTGTAAGGCCATTGTCAGATTTGATGTGGCAGAGAGAGTGTGTGGGGAGGAAAGAAGGGGGGAAAGGAGTACGTTGATGCCTTCGTCGGAGAAACAGGGTGGGACGGCGGAGCTTTCTTCTTCGGCTTCGGATAGGAGGACGGGGAATTTCTCGACGGCGGACATGGGGATGTCGCCGCGGTAGTTGCGGGCGAGGAGGGTCTGGATGAGGTTATTAGTGAATAGTGTAAGGGTTGAAGGGGATGGATTCGCTTGCTTTGCCCTTGAGGTCGAGGAAGAATATGGCGGAGGCCATGATTGCGGGTTGTGTAGGCCTTGAGGGGAGATGGGGATGGGGTGGTTCAAGTGATGTCTGATGAGGTGCCTTCTTCTGACATGGTGAGTAAAAAAGAGGGTTTACATCAGGCAGTGCTCAAAAGTATTGGAGTAGGTGCGCTGTAGAATACTACGATGCGGCAGCTGTCAAAACCCCAATATCAAAATCCCCATCTCAAAGGGGCTAGCGTCAGATCTCCCGCAGGTAGAAAAGGGCCGCTCCGCTTCACACTTCCACTTTCTCATCTTATACCTGCGCCCAACAGACAGTGCTGATCGACAGCTCTACGACAGGCAAGGCATTCTGTCATTGCTGACTGTGAGGGCATCTATTGCTGATCCTAGCGATTTGGAGGCGCGGAGAAGAATTAAGAGGGTTCCATTAAGAACTGGCCGAGTATTTTCTATGGTTGCTTGGGCGGTGTCAGAGGGACCGGACATTATTAGATTTCTCGTCTAAGAGGTCGCTACATACGAGGTCGATGCATATGAGCTAGTTCAGAGAGCCATTTAGTCAACGATGTGTACGTGGTATATAGACTTTCACGAGGCTTCAGTCAAAGATCATTGCCTACAACGCTATGCTTCGACTCCTACCCATGCAGCTAACGTACAGGATCAGGGCTCATTGCTGGAGTCCTAATCGCTCTAATATACGTTCGTGTACCACGTGGTTCGCGACCTCTCCTCCTCTTTGCAGTGCCACAGCTCCTACAATTGCATACAACGTTTGACATAGAACCATTGGCTGGCCCGATCCTTTGAGATTGTGTACCTGATCGGGGAAATATCAGCGTGTGATTCGCTATGTAGAAACGGTTCATTGAAGAAAGCACATTGACACGTACATTTTTGGGTTTCCAACGAAGCACTCGATTCAACCCATATCGATCCCCAAGGGACGCCATTGTGTTGATATCGAGCACTGTCGACATTGACTTCTCCGTCAATTGCTCTACACCTTCCAACGCTGGATGCTGATATGGCGTTCGTCCGTAAGAGTCCTTCTTGACGGTTGGTAAATTCGAAGATGCCTCAGCTGTAAGGATCGCAAGTGAGGTCTGTAACTCGACGATTCGCTTTCCTGTGCAGCACACAATGTTAGCATTTGCTTCATGAGGCTGCGTAGAACTCCGTACCCAGCAGCGCTAATCGATCGTTGTAACCTCTCCTGCCGTGATCGAAGCTCTTGTGTGTCACAGCCAACCATTTCACCTCTTCTGTGAGCACCTCATCGCCGCCATTGCCAAGCACGTTCACATATGCCTCGTTCAGAACCGAAGAGCTCGTGTTGACCGGAAATATGTCCAAAGGGGTTGCATAATTCTTGGTGATTCGAACAGGTGCGTACATGCGCTCGGGCGCACCCTGCCATCGCGGACGCTCTTCTGGAGGCGCAGCATACTCATCTCGATGTATACTCGACGTAGCTATACCTTGAGATGGGTGTCGTAGCCGTGGGGGAGTGCCGGAGATGTTGACGCATTGGCAGCTACTGGGCGCTCTTGATCGCAGACTCAAACGTAGTAACGGGCTAATCAAACCTCGAGACATCTGAATAAGTGGCACTTCACATTTTCTGACAAGGATAGCTACTATCTCAAGTCTTCGAAGTAAGGTACAACCACCATGGATGGTATGGGAAAATGATAGCCGAGGTTTCGCCGACACAGTACCCATGTCACGTCGCGGCGGCCAGGGTCTGCTGCAACAGCTTACAATGCATGGACAGCATAGCTTATTGCTTTCGGAGAGACTTGCTCAGGCTTTGCCAAAAGACATTCATTTCGTTGTTCACCATGTATCTACCCCGCCAACACCCTGCCCTGCGATCTATTCTGCTCCTCCAGGCAAGAAGCCCGAAAAGACCTTTTGCGAAACCCAATTCTTGAGCGTTTCTGTCCCATCAGATGGTGCGCAAATCCAAGTCTTCGGCTTGGAAATACTAATCTACACCACCAAGTACCTCACCACCCTCTTCGTCTCCAAGGCCGACTCAACCGGCTATCTCTACCTCCTTAACCTGCCTGAGGGTACTCCTTCGCCATTGAAGACTATTTCTTCGACGTTTCTCAAATACCTAATTGAGCAGAGGCAGAGACCAGACACGCGCTTGGTTCTTTCCCTTTTCGCCAGGGCACAGAATCAATATCTCTTTCCTGGCAGCGTCGAAAACAGTCACAAGCATGTTTTGGATGATAGAAGGCTAATAAAATGGTGGTGCCAAGTGCTGGACACTGTGCTTGAAGCAGGCGCTCCTTTACTGTCCTTGGATGCAGCGAGCAAGGGCATAAACTCTTCAAACGACAATGATGCGGTGCCAGCGCACGGTTTCCTAAGGGTTCCTGGCTGTGATAAGTACGAAACAGCGGCCTTCTTCCCAAAGCATGTACAGATCTTGCCTGGCTCATTGCAACAACGATGGACCGCAGCAGACCCACTACATCGCCTTGGGCGAGACCCGAATTTGCCAGAGCGTTGCCTGATCCCCCGCTTTCCAGATGACCCCAAATCTCGGTTCCTCGTAGATCTCGACGACGAGCTTCCAGACCTAGAGAATGAGCTGCAGGGAGCGCTATCTGAGGCTGACAATGACGGCCGATGGCAGAGCGTTCGGAGCTTAGAGCAATTCTGGGATATGATGTCATTTAGACAGGAGTGTTCGGCTGGGAGACTTGTTGGATTCATCTGGGGTGTATTTACACCTCGAGGAGTAGATGAAACATTGGATACATATACATTCAGCGACTCTTCATCATGTCAAAGCTCGCCCAGCAAGACATCTGTGCAGCCGACGTTGCCAACGCCGGTGCAATCGCAAGCAAGAGATTCTCAATCATTGCGATCAGAGACTCCGCTCCGTTCAAGCCCACTCCGAGACACACAAGCACCACTTTCGCCATCGACGCCGATTCGTCCAGCTACAAATGAAACACAACTCTCCAAAAAAAGCCCCTTTACAACACAAAGTCCTGAAAAGCAAATCATGTCAAACCATGCATCTCCCACCAAGGTACTACTGGTTGGCGATATTCCCGAGAAGACCAAATACTACTGTTGGCCTATTGCTGGTCGAGGCGAGATAGTGATCAGGGAAAAGTCATATCAACGCATGAACAAGCTTCTCCTAAAACTAGACTATGCGCACGAAGAAATCGCCAAAAAGTCCTCCGAGAAGTGGCTCAAGGAAGTCGCTGCCGTGGCTAAACGAGATAAATGGGGCCAGCTGGTTGTCGGCCAGAAAGAGGTCACTCAAGCAATATTTGATGCCGCCCAACCTGCTGCTACGACGCTGAACATGGGTTTAGTCAAGAAGAAGAAGAAGCGTCCGCATGGTGACGGCGAACTATTGGTCACTGACCAGAGCTCCAACGGCACAGATGACAAGTTGCCCGGAACGGACGGAGCTAACGTTCTTGACCCTGGACACATAAGAAAGAAAGCAAAACAGGACAACACTGAAGTATGAGCGGGCTTTGTTTATGACCCAGATCGGGTCTCAATACCCTTTGGGGTGGGTTAGTCTGATGTTGATCGAATGAGGTGTTTCGCGTTGTTTACTGCATAGCTGATATGATACCCCTGAACCGCAGACGCAAGGTAGAACCTTGTCGCCTACAAGAGATATTTAGCGTATCGTTTTGTTTTGCTGTTGATTATAGTCCACAAACCTACAGTATCCGATTAACCATCATTGCGAAGGCAATGCTCATGATAGAAGTACCGTTGCCGCCTTCCTCATCGAGGTCTTGCAGGCCGCCCCCAAGGGGTGCAAGACTGATACAAGATGCCTGCGAACGCTTCGGCTCTTCAACGCATTTACGTCTCAAGATCTGATTCATCGCCATGAGCTTCAGGTCACCTTCCGAAACCTCTCATCCTTTTTTGTCCATCTCTGTCATTGTCCAACACGTTATTGTTCAGCTTTTCCATCGCCGCTCGCACCATAGCTAGGACCTGAAAGAGGGCAACACCATCGATTTCATTGCTCGTCAAGTCTGCGGCCATATCAGATCTTGGTGGTTCGTCTTTCACCTTAGTGAGCGCCACGTGGATGAACTTGTGGCTTTGTGGTTGTTTGCGATGTCTGTGTAAGTCTACAAATCTCCTATTAGTTCCGGCCTGCAAGCATCTGTCTTCTTGTGGTATTCTCTCACCTATCTCTGACCAAAGCCGCCCCGTAAAGTAGAAGACCATGGGAACTGCACTACAAAGGGCTACAATTCCGAGCGGTGTCATGGTGATACTGTGTGACAAAGGTAGAGCCATAGAAAATTTAGAAGAACCAGTCCAGTGAATCAAAGTCCTACAGATTCACAAGATCTGCATGGACCTATATGGCTCACAGGGAATCTAAGAGATCTTGCGTCTTTTCCCGGACTTAGAGTGACGAAAGTCGGCAAAGTATCACAAGCATCAACACTAGAATTTGTAGGAATCTACCAAATCTGAACATTCGGTCCTGGTAAAGCAACGCAAGATGGATGAGAGCAGATCTCGTCTTTTTGGGGAGTGATCCGTAGAAGAACATGAGCGCAACAAGGGATACAAAGATGATCTTGGTGGCCGGGATGGAGCATGCGGTGGAAGACGGCGCCGCCTCTGACAGCTGAGCACCTCGAAGATCTGAATCGATCCGGCTGAAAGAATAGGAGGTGGCCAATATAGGCCTCACAAGGGCAAAAGAGATGAGTCCTGGGCAAGGATGACGAAGCAGCTACTCGTTTGGACCCCCTAATGCATCTGACCCGGTAATGCATTCTCTATGCAAATCCTAGTGTTATCGCATAAATTACTAGTGCGATGCATTGCCGGGTCAGATGCATTAGGGGGTCCAAACGAGTACGCCAATGTTCAGAAAGGTTTCGCTTAGAATACTTTCACAGAACTGGAAACTGCACGTTGATCGCCTCCATCAAGCCTTGCTAGCATAGTATTCTTTTCTTGCTCCTTATCTATTATCGTTCATGATATGCAGGTTTACACTCAGCAGAAGCGAAGGTCCACGGAAATTTCGAACATTCTTCATCCATGAACCACCTGCAGTCTTTGCTGTTTGACACCAGATTAACGAGCGAATGGCTACTTCAGATCAACTCCATCTCTTTCAATGCCTGCGAAGAGGCCCAAGGAAGATTGCGAAGATCGACGAAGAGAGAAACTGCTTCTGCACGCAGCAGCCATCTAGTAGGGCCTCATCGAGAGACCTCCCAAACCATAGCTCTGAAGTCATTCTCACAGCCAGCGAAGTGTCTCAGAACCCACGCTCCCAGCAACAAACACATAAGTCAGCAACCCGAATCATCATCCATCACGCCCACCAGCCCCCATCTCCCCATCAAACAATCTCACCGCCACCAGCCCCACCATCCCCATTCCACACCCTCCTCACAGCCAACCCATCCTCCACCCCTCTCCTACCCCCAAAATTCACCCTCACTGACCTCCCCTCCAAAGCCTCCAGATCCCTCTCTTCCCACCCATCATCCCCCCTCGGCATTCTCATCATCAGCGGATCCACCGTCCCACGAGAAGCCGTGCTGGCCTCATCATCCGCGATGGCCTGTTGCCTTAGCACACTAGTTACATTGCCCGCAGGGCCCTCAACCGCCGCTTCCGGCTCCAGCGCCCTCGACGCGATCGTTGTCCTTCGCCCACGGGCGGGCTTGATCGCCGGCGGCACACCGTATGCAATCTGTTCCGCGAGCGGAGCAGGCGGCACCGCCATCAACGGCGGCAAAGATGTATACCCCATGCTCGGCCCCTCCATGCTTCCAATCCCCCAAGGCCTTCTCGCCACCGGCGCTACGGGCTGCCCGTCGAAACTCCGGATCACTAACCCCCTGCTTCCTTCGCTTCTCTGCATGCTACCCCTCACAGCCCACTTAACCCAGTTGCCGGCCGACACCGCGGCCTGCCTGACCACCCATCCTGGCGCAGCGAGCTGGCCGCTCCTGCGCTTCGTGTTCGCGTGCCTGTTTCTTGTGTCGTCATCGTTGAGCTCGGAGGCTGGGAGACCTCCTCTGGTAGGCTGCTGGTGATTGTGGCGGAATCTCGAGGTGCCTTTGTGGAAACGGCGGAACCAGTTGTCGAAGCGGTCGAAGAGGGAGGCGTGCGCTTCGAGGAAGCGGAGCTCGAGCATGACGAGGAGGATGAAGACCATGATGAAGATAAGGACAAGAAGAAAGGGGCTGGTGGCGGGGGATAGGGCGCCGGGACCGGTGCCTAATGCGGTGGGTGTGCGCGCGAAAGGGCGGCTGGAGGTGAGATGTGAGTCCTTGGCGGGGTGAAGGAACTTGTCTTCGGCAGGCCCGGGGCGTTGAGGCCGTGTTGGTGGAAGTAGAGGCGCAGAGCCTGTGATATAGGCATCTTGGGAAGCCTGGAGCTGCTTTGGCGCTGGCTTTGATGGTGGTGATGGAATAGGGGAAGCGTACGACAGGGACGTGGTAGGCGTGTTTTGCGGCTGCTTGGGCAGAAGGATGGGTGCCATGCAGGTTGCCTGGGTATGATGGGTGAATAGACGATCTTTGACGGCTTGAGTTTCGTAGAGGAGGTGATACGGCATATCCTCCCTTGGCATATCGTAGGGGTATCTCCCTCAGTCTTCAGTCAAACGGCGTAATCAGAGTTCAACAGTTGGAGACCATCTCTTGGTTTCAAGAGCCGAAGATCCGTGGCAAGGAAGATTAGAGCGGTAGAGTAAATGATGGCTGACAACATGACTCTGCTGGGCCGCTGTGCTAGACCGTGACTATTGCCAGTCAGTTGATGCGTTGGGGTATGTTTGGTATGAGTCGCTAGATGTTCTTGTGAGTCCACGGTAGGTGTGTGATGTGTATGATAACGAGTGGATGACCTGGTCTTTGGGAAGCAAAGGTTTGAGAGTACAGATGCTAGTGTACGATTTGAATTTTATTAGGAGGGATATATTTCTCCATGATGAGGAAGAGGTAGATTATATACTTAAAAAGCATATTCTTTGAGCGGCAAGCTTGATATTTGAATCCCGCAACCTCTTTTGATAGGCTTCTATCAAAGTAGATGTTCGTTCGCCTTCTTACTATCAGGCCCTAGTCCTTACCTTGCCCAAATTCCGGCCGATGAGACATCTATGATCTCCCATAAGACTCAGATGCGGTCGTTCTGCCTGGCCCAGGATATGCTAGTCGTCGCCTTGCGATATCATGATCCTTGGTAGAGGTTCGCTTCTCTTTCCTTAGCGAGGACTTTCAGAGTCACCTTGTAGTTCTCTAACGAGGCGAATTCAGTCTCTTGAGGCCCCCCACTGTCAGAGGCGGCGCCGTCGTATTCGCCGCATGCTCCATCCCCGCCACAAAGATCCTCTTGATATCCCTTGTTGCGCTAATGTTCTTCAGCGGATCAGTCCCCAAAAGCAGGAGATCTGCTCTCATCCCCTGGGCAATGAAGCCCCGATCTCTCAGACCATAGTAGCCTGCCGGAAACTGGTCACGCTTCTCAAGGCATCCACCTCACTCAGATCCGCCTGCACCAGCAGCTCGAGCTCCAGATGCAAGCCCTCGCCAAAGGGCACACGGCCGGTCACCGCGGGGCCGGAGAGACTGTCTGTGCCGCCTAAGATCGGGACACCGGCCTCGTATAGTGACCGACGCGGATGCCACGGCATAGGAGTAGTTCTTGGTCGGATTCTGGTCGACGACGGCTTGCATCATGGCCAGTGTGGGACAGGATGGGATACCGTTGGCCAAGAACTTCTGGATCGTCATGGTATCGTGAGGTTTGTCGAGCGGCGCGTGATGGATCTGATCGACGGCAGCGTCGAGTGCCATGTTTGCAGACCCGTACGCTGTGGAGTGGCAGACGGTGAATTTGCCGTACCCGTGCGCCGCTGTGACGAGAGTGTCCAGGGATGCTTGACTGAGGGTTGGACGTCCGGGGTCCTCGGCGAGGAGCTTTACCCGGTCTGTGCCGCTTGCGACGACCGTCGCCATTGTTTAGGAACCTGCTCAGGAGAGGAAACCAGACCTATGGTAGGGAAGCCAGGCAGCAACGCATGTGGGCTGTTGGGAGCCGCGGCAGGATAGGTTGTGAAGCGAAGGTCTGTCAAGCCGGTGTGGTTCAGCAAGGAGGCGCGTGCTTGCGTCTGGGCGGTGGCTTGAACAAATGCGGTGGTGACGCCAAAGGAGGCGAGCTGGCGCAGGCTATCGACACTTGCCGGATGGCAATGGGTATCAATTAAGCCTGGGAGGAGAAACTGGCCCTTGCCGTCAATGTGCTCGGCACCAGAGACGTCTTTCCCAATGAAGGCGCCGTCAACGATGACTGTCTGTGGCTGTAGAAAGCATTTGCCGTCAAAGACGCGGACATTGTCGAGAGCTATTTTCCGATGGACCACCGCCATAGTATTCCGCGCCGCGTGATTGGCAGCGATGGTATCTGCTGGATCGAATGGAGGAGCATCGTGGCTGGCTTCTCCATGGTAACAGGGTTGACCGAAACTGAGTAAAGAGAGTAGATAAAGACCGGTGATCAAGGAGGGCGTCCGCATATTGAACGGCGCCTGTGTAAAGGCAACTGATACGTACAACTCTATGGTGCGTGGCTGAGTGTTGTAGGTAGTAGATATTGAGGTGTTGAATCGTAGAGGCATTCAACGGAAATCGAATGAGATAAATATATACTTGAAGATGGAGATTAAGGATGGAGGGCAAGGAGGCTTAGCTAACGGAGATCTGTGTTACTGAGCTGCTTTGCTGATCGAAACCTCGAAGAGATGAAAGGGGCTATCCAAATACTAGCCTAAAGGGCAATATCTCTGCGAATCTTGCCGGACCTGGGATAGAGTTTACCTTGGTCGTCATTAGGGCTTGGCTAATTTCAAAGCACCATCCTCGCCACTGTGTTGAAGCACAAAGCTCATCTCCTAACCGCCCCATGGCATGCTAGTCATTTTATTGAGATACTGTTAGCTCTCAAAGCCGTCGCACTCCCTACGATCGTCATAGCACATATCCTCGATCTGATGGTAATCCTACCGTGTAAAGAGCACTATTGTCGTCTTTCCGCTATACGTAAGCGCTTTTGGAATTTAGCAGGTTGCAGTGGCAAATGCAACCTGTGACACCTCCTTGCTCCTAGGGTTGGGGGGGAACGAAGGCTGAAAGTCCAAGGCCGGCAGGAATGAGTCTTCAGATGCTTGATTATCGCCAAAGGTTCAGAGAATACCTTCCGTGAACCCTAGCTTCGCCGCTTGGAGTTTTGTTCGAATTTCAGAGATACATATTAGAATTAGAGAATCGTAGACAGTAAGATGGTACCTTCGTGTCCATCAACCGTTTATACTCATCGCACTCAGCGCTGATCTGACCTTGGCCACGGCTTCTCTGGCCTTTCGTCTTTCCCCCAGGCTCGCATCATCAGTATCATGCTTTCCGCCCTCTCGGATCAAATCGCTCCATCTACGCTCAGTCGCTACAAGCGCGGTCCTGCCTTGCTCCCCAATGCCTTCTTTCCACGATACTCTGACATCTTCCCACCGTTTCTGGAGTCTTCGCATCGAATATACAAGGCCTAGAGCAGCAATGGTGCCGACTTCGTAGACGGAAGTCGTGGAAATTGAGATGTACACCAGTACTGAGAGAGTGGAAGTAAGGAAAGTAGTGGACAGTGAGTAGAGAAGCAAGCGTTGAGATATTGCTTGCAGGGAGGGCGCTGTCGCAGAAGCAAGGGCATGGCGTGCTAGTGTTAGAGCTTGCGGATACGGTTTCGGAGTTGTAGACAATGGAAACCCATGCTCAGAGAGAGCGGAACGAGGAAAGATAGTCTCGGTGGTTGCTTCTGGCACCGAGGAGCTGAGGATTGCGGCCTGCCGTACTTGCATAGGCTCACCATCGACATTTTGTTCTGCAAATTCCCGAGATGGGGTTATCGGCGGCTGTGGTACATAGAGGCCAGCCTGTTCGACTCGCCCTGCTACCCATATCAGCTCTTTCTCGGCAACTGTGAGCCAGGATCGATATAATATGTCTGCGGTGATCATGGCAACATCGTCGACTCGCCAGAAAAGCTTCCACCACGCAAGTTTACGCCAACTGGGGCTGTCGAAGGCAAGCTCAAGCTGATCACGTAGCTCGGTGTGTGCGTTTTCGGACCAGATTGACAGAAGTTTGGATAGACTCGTACGCGTCGCAGGAGGTATGGTCGTGGAGGTGATTTTCTGGAGGCGTTCGGTCTCCTCGGCGATGATACGGGTTTCGGTTGCCGATAAAAGCGAGGCGATCAGGCGATGAACAGTGGGTTTGACAATATCCGACGTCGGTTGACTGCCCTCGAGCAGCCAATTCGAGAGCGTCGGAAGACCACTATCGTACCACGCATGCTCGTATTCGATGGAATTGCCGAGAGATTTGCGGAATGTTCGTATAGCAGCTTCAGCACGCTCAACATTCACCGTAACAACGGCATTGGATTCGTCAACAGGCCGGAGCCCGCTCCACGGCGTGTTGATTGCCCCCCTTATCATCTCTTTCTCTGTGCCTTCTGCAGAGACGATAGCTGCGTATGTGGGTAGTCCTTGCAAACCTTCACTGAAGACCAGAGTCTTGTGCACTGGATATCGGACCACAGAATACCTCGCCGCGGAAGAGCCAACTATTTCTAGGCAAGGTATCAGATACGTGTGAAGAGGGTTGATGTCGGTCTCATAGTCGGGGGGAATGGCTTGTATCAAGATCTCGAGGTTATGCGTGTGCAGCGTGGTGGCCGGTATTGTCAGGGTCCGCAGTAGAGGATGCCTTTGATCATAGTCTACCTTCTCGCCGTATCTTCATACAAAAGTTAGGTATGCGATTTCTGTAGCCTAAATTTGCGCACCGTAGTAGCAATGGTCGCTCATCGTTGCCTTCCTGCTCAAGGAGCCGCAGCTCCCATGGAGATTCAGAAGCCAGCGGGTCTGCTAGCAATACCCTTGCCAGACGTCGCGCCCCTTGAATGCCATCTAGGCTGAGCACTGTTCCTGTGTTAGAATACTTATCCGAGTTGGCTTTCGCGCAGAGACCCACAAGCTATTCGTGTGACCGCATATTCCGATTCTAGGCCCCTCAAAGCCAGTTGAAGTTGGCTGAGGCTGGTGTACACCTGGCCTTCTCTTCTCAAACTCTCAAGCGCCTCGTATAGCTCTAGCGCAGCTGGTGGAATATGCTTGACTGCATTGACGACAGTGACCGGGGCTATGGTCGAGGCCTTCCTGGGGCAAGGTGCTCGTCGATGTTGGAGAACCCATGGTGCTTGCAGTGGCCGAGAACTCGAGAAGACGGATCGACAGCGGCAGGAGGAACATACGGAGGTAGTGGAGTTTCCAGCGAACGAAACTCCATGTGCTCGTGGGAGCCTTGGAGGCATGATACCTCAAGTGTGGTCCGTTGCCTTCTGCATCTTGGGTAACGCGGTTGTTCCAAGCGCGTTCTAGGGCTGACCAAAGTCTTGGCATTGCTGTAGGGATCCGAGCTGGAATGGTCTATCAACTTCAGTTACGTTGCAAAAGCCCAAGAAATCTCTCGATACGGGAGTGATACGGGATAGCAGATGCACAAATCATTCTATGCAATGGGCGATACTGTCATCTGTAACACGGGAGGCATTTCCCTCCATATCACAGCCCATCGCGAGAGAACCCCCTGCTCGAACATCCTTTCACAGTCAGTATGGTAGTGTCGCGTCCTATGGAGGTACTGCCATCTTATCTCCTTGATCTACTCTCTGCCTCGCTCTCGTGTCTCAAGTATCTTGGGTCAGCTTTCGCGTGTTACACTCGTTTCTTAGATCCGGTGCCGCAAAGTCTTGTCACACCCCCAATTTACTACAAAGTCACCAATGGCCAATGTCTATCGTATAACCTGAACCGTCCTGCTTTAGCTGTACACCGGTGTCCAGAACTGCTTGATCAGCATGCTTCGTCTTTTTTGGTAGGTAAGGAGCTCAAGGTATAGATGGTGGGGCTACGATAGGCTACTCGGGTCCGCATGGCACATGTATGCTGGGCCCGGGAGTCGGACAAGCCAAAGGAGCGGACGATTCCGAGATTTGCTGAACTCATTGTTCCTACTTTCGACCGCGCAAGCGTTAGTTGAATATATTGAACAAAGTCAGCGTGCGGGCTTCGTCGACGAGAACCGCAACAATGCCTTCTGCAATTACGCCACCCCAAGAATCCGCACCATTCTATGTCCCCACCGTCGATATCGCGCCCTTTCTCGCAGACCCTAGCTCAACGGAGGCGGACAAAATCATAGCAAGCGTGCGTGCTGCATGCATTTCCACAGGCTTCTTCCAGATCACAGGCCACGGCATTTCGCGTAAACTTCAAAAGGATGTCTTCAAAGCCGCCGCAGCATTCTTTAAATTGCCTTTCGACGAGAAGAAGAAACTCGATGCCAAAACGACCATTGGCCACAGGGGCTACGATGTCCTAGCGTCACAGTCATACGAGGCCGATGTGTTGCCTGACCTCAAAGAGGTACCAAATCCAGAACCAGAGATACTGATTCCACTTCAGAAAGTTCAAACCCCTAATCTTTCACCAGGGCTTCTATATCGGCACTTCCCTTCCCCCGACCTCCCCACTCGTACAGGCCCGCCGCTTCTTCATGGGTCCCAACGTCTGGCCTCCTACCTCCCTCCTAAACCCCTCACAGTTCCAGCACCCGGCTGAACAGTACTACACCGCAATCTACATGCTCTCCCTCACCGTGCTCGATCTCATCGCCCGCACTCTCCCCTACGGCAACAACGTCTTCGATACCTTCACCGCCAACGACCCTGCTGCACCCTTACGGCTGCTCCACTACCCTCCCGCGCCACCACCCGGCGAAAAGAGGCAGCTCGGCGCCAGCGCACATACTGATTTCGGGGCTATCACACTACTTTTGCAAGACGAGCACGCAGGGTTAGAGGTCCTTGATACGAACACGGACACCTTCGTGCCGATTGCTCCAAATCCGGACGCATATGTTGTGAATGTAGGGGATATGCTGTCGAAGTGGACGGGTGATGAGTATAAGAGCAGTGTGCATCGTGTGATCAACAAGGAACCCACAGATCGATATAGTGTAGTGTTTTTCTTCGATGGGAATCTGGATTGTCCGCTGGATCCTTTAGACGGGTCGAAAGGCGAAAAGACTTTGACTGTTGAAGGGCACATGCTCAAGCGGATGGCGGAGTCTTATGGGGGAAAGAAGTGAGGTTGGGGCATGAAGAGATAGGGCGGCTCGGAGAATGAAGGACTCACTGCCCAGCAGAAACTTAACATGATAGGAAACGTTGCACATACGTGATGCAAGCCTCCAGATACCAAGCTACAGTAGCCCGCGCTCTCTCATCTGTACAGACAATATCTCATCACAGCGTGAAACCTTTCTCTCACATTCAACAACCTTGCCAAATTCGCTCCAAAATACTGCTTTCCCACCCATACAACAAGCTCGATTGGGGCCCCCAGCGATACCTTTCACCACACCATTCCGCCTCATAAGGTCAAATTACTCGGGTCCCAAACATGTAATGCCACCCACAGAAACTAAGTTTGTATTGGGTGGTAGCAATACGATTGCCACAGCAGTCTGTGCACCATTTCAGTACGGATTCTAACCCGGTCAGAAGGCCCGTCTTGTGGAGTGTTTCTTCTCTGACATGCCTCACGCCGAGCTGTGTGTCAGTCCTGAAAGACCATATTGGTGAAGAGAGGGTTCAACCGTGAAAGAGTGGAGTACTCTATCGAGCCTGAAAATGGACCCGACTAGGGGACCTTAGTAGAGACCCGAGTACGATTTATGTGGATTGACGGGTAAGACTTAGACTCCTAAAGCATCATCATCTGTAGGTTCAACCACTGGTATTTGGCGCCCCGGCACGGAACGGTGCACTCGATGCTTGGCGATTATGAAAGCCTGGAAGAACGGGATAACGGTGGAATGAGTCAATGAAGACCCATGGCTGAAGAGGCGAGTGGTCAAAGCATTTGCCTCATCAAAGCGGACTAGTAATGCGGCCCCGAATACAAAGGTGATTGGATGGAACCCAAAAATTGCACCGTGGCCATGCCTGGGAGAGTCCAAGTCGCCCTAGCCAAGCTTCTGGTAGTACGGTGTGCCATTTCGGTCCTCTGGGGAGCTGGTAGTGAATTAATCTCGTTTGCCAACGCGCAGCTGCTCGAGGCTAGAATTCGGACATCAGCAATTTCCCTTACTCGTAGTCAGATCTTCTACTGGCGCAATGCTTAGGCGAACTGATATAAATATTCTACACCGCGATGGTTGATATCGCACAGAACGGCTGGAACCAGCTGATTACCGTGACTAGACTGAAGGCTAGCGTTGAGAGACAAAGCCTTGGATACTCATCTGCAATTCAGCTTATGATTGGACTCACCTTGCATGGTTACCGCGCAGGTTACCACCTTAGGTTAGCAAAATGAGCAAAGTCAATCGCTGGCTGTGACGCCGCAAGAAAGTTCTATCGGGTCAAAAAAGGGAAAAGTACGAAGGGGGAGTTAGGGCTGAGGCTGAGCTTCGGCGGTCAAAATAAGCTCAGCGAGCTAGTCCATCTTGGGGCAATTTACTGCGATCACGTGCAAGTCGTGCCGCGGTCCGGGCTGATTTAATTTGCCTTGCGAGCCTGTGTGCCAGGAGATGTGCGGTGATGACTCGGGAACATTGTATAGCGCCTGACAATGTGTTTGCCGAACGCGGAGCTGCAGGCTATGCTAGTAACGCTTTCAGGAGCTGAAGGGGTCAGGGCGTGTTCCTGGATCGCTATGCCTCCTTTACTTCTTCGAGTCTCACGAGTCTGCCCCTGCCGAGACGTGGACGTGCTGGCTAAGACCAAAACAAGCTGCCGCTTTGTCATTCTTAGAACATTCTATTTTGTGTGGCTACATCATAAATGGCTAGGTCTTTGATCGTTCATGTCAGGGATTCATGGGACCTTGTCTTACTGACTGACCAATTCAAATCGCGTCTTCGATTCGAAGCACGGGCTGCCACTCCTGCAAGAAGATGAAGGTCAAGGTAGCAACAGAGATTTAATCTTTTATTTATTATTGAATATTATTGATGCGTAGATTAAATATAAATTACGTAGATTGATTGTTAAGTTGGGTTTCGATTCCAACTTTAGAAATCGACTCGACCCAACAATTTTAATCCTAGGAATCGATCTAAAATTCGAGTCGATTTCTATTATTTTGAAATCGACTCGACTCGATTCGAGTCGATATTCGATTTCAATATTAGAAATCGAATCGAATTGTTAAGGAATCGAAAATAACGTTATAATATCAAGATATACTAAAAATAGTATAAAATAAGTTTAAATTTAGATTTTTTAATTAAATTCTATAAATATTGTTTAATTATTAATTTATTATAGAAAACAATAATATATTACTATAATACATTATCTATATCTATAAGCGTGCTAGATACTATTAAAAATATTAGATAATTAATATTAAGATATAATTTGCATCTATAAGCGTGCTAGATACTATTAAAAATATTAAATAATTAATATTAAGACATAATTTGCATCTATAAGCGTGCTAGATACTATTAAAAACATTAAATAATTAATATTAAGGTATAATTTGTATCTATAAGATCTATAGAGTCTATAGATACAAATAATGCAATTTATTAATAATTTACATCTATAGACTCTATAGATTTTATAGATGCAATTTATTAATAAAATATATTATTTGCATCTATAGACTCTATAGAATCTATAGATGCGATTTAATTATTTTCTTTGTAAAAAGTAGTAATGCATTACTATAATACATTATCTTATTATAATTAAATAATTAAATATTATTAAATATATATTAACTATATATTAACTATTAATAATTATAATATAATTATTTAAATAGTCTTGACAATTTGAGTCGATTTTTCGGATCGAGTTTCGATTTTAATTCTAGAAATCGATTCGACTCGACTTAGTTTTCGATTTCAACTTTAGAAATCGACTCGCCAAAACTTTCGAATTAAGTTAACTCGAATTGCCAAGATTTAAGTCAATTAATTAATTCGAACTCGATTAATCGACTCGACGCAATTAGTCTAAAATTACGTAGTTATATTGCGCAAATCTAAGTACTTGTATATTTTAATTAACTTCTAAATTGTATTGCTTTAATTAAAATATTTCTAAAACAATATTGTAAATAACTATTCTTACTATATTAAAAATTAGTTTCTCGTAATATTACTAAATAGCTATCGATAATAGTTTTGTTTCTTTATCTACTTTTTTATTTCTATTAAGTAATAGATTTCTATCTACAATTACTAGATTATATACATTAGACTTCTTTTAAGTAAAATATTCTTCTCTTTTAACAAGAGCTCTAATTATAAAATTATCTATTGTATTAAAATCGATTATAACAATAAATTAACAACTATTATAATGTTAGATTAGTAGTCTGCCAACTACGTTCGTCGATTAAACAATTCTTTGTTTTAATCTCGCTTAATCTTTTGAGCTCGATCTTGTTCAAATTTGGGCCAAATTAGATCAAATCTAAATTAACTCTTGCTAGACATAAAGTTTGCAATCTTATATAGTTAGCATTGTTTTATTTTTTTCTTTTATTTTTTGTCTTTTGTTTTGTATATTAAATCTAGTATAGATCTAAGTTCTATTTAATTATTAATTTAGATATCTCTTTAATAGAGATTTCGAGTCTAGTCTTTAATATTACAAAAGACTTATACTTTTTGCAACGCTTTTACGCGTTAAAATCTAGTCTTCTTAAGTATATTAATACTTATTTAACTATTAGTTCAATAAAGCATCTTAAACTCTTACTAGAGATCAAGCTTATTGTTGAGAAGTTTGTTCGACAAGTTACTTAAAATCTAATCGAAACTCTATATTAATTTCGAGAGCTTCAAAATTAAGAACAATTTAACACTAATATTACTTTTATTTTGTTTGCTTTAAATTCTTTTTTTGCAAAATTAAACTTGATATCTATAATTACAATTGCGCAAATTGTCGCTTAAGCTATAAGCAATTAATTTATTTTTATTATATAACTTTTATTGTTCTCTACAAATATTATTGCTTTTGTTGTCTTTAAATTTAAGAAACTTCTTAATATATTACAATATAAGAAAGATAAAAATTAGTTAAATGCATAAAAAAAAAATCTTATACAACGTATAAATATAAATTATAATCAATATTTTATTAATTAAATTAAGATCGCTTATACAAAATTACAACTTATTATAAGTAAAAAAATCTATAATCTTATAAATTAATATCAAATTAATAGTCTTTATATTATTGTTTTTTTCGACAAATAACGTCGAAATCTACGTTATTGTTGTAACAATCTCTTCGAATTAAAAGATATATATTTGTATTTTCGCAAAACTTTAAAGCAAAACTTTATTAACTTTGTCAAATATTACAATTTTTTCTATTAAAAAAAAGAATATTCTTAAATAAAAAACGCTTTACTAATTGATTGTATAAAGCGCAACATTAATTATTTTATTCAAGTTGTTGTTATATTTTGACAAACTCTTAATAACAAACAATTATTTATTTTTCAACAATAAGTTTAAGCTTTTATTAAGATTAACAAGAAGTTTTAGCAATTTGAATATTATTAATTTTGTATTATTACAATTGTCGTTGCTCTTATTAAGTTAAAAGACAATTCTATTTTAATTAACAATTTATTAAAATCTTGCGTTATTCTTTTTATTTTTATTATTTTATTTGTGTCGACAATTTTTGTAATATTTGACAAATTATTAAATTTAAATTTTGTTATTATTATTATTTAAAACAAATTCTTAATTGTTTTAGAAATTAAAGAAATCTACAATAAGTAAAAACTATATTATTATTATAAATTGCAATATTTAAACAAAATCGCAAAAAAATATCTTAATAAAAAATCTTTCTTTCTTTGCTTTGTTAATCTAGATAATATTTTTAATATTAACAAAGATATTTTGTTGTTAACAAGAAAAGTTTAGTTTTTGAGCAAAGTTATATTTAAAAATCAATCTATATATTTTTTTGTCTTTTAGTTTTTTTGTTTTTATTTTTTTTTTTAATTTTATAAAAGATTCTTAATTAGAACAATTTTAAAATTCTTTAAGTTTAATTCTATATTTAAAAATAATTATATAATAGTTTTTTTTGTTTTATATTAAGTTTAATTTCGAATTTTTGTTATAACTTTAATCGATAATAAAGTCTTAATTTATATCTTTATTAATAAATCTTTTACGCAACAATATAATTTTTTTCTTTATTAATTAATTTACTCTTGCAAGCTTCGAGATTTTAATAGTTAAATAGTCTTAACAAACGACATTACTTATATCGTCGAAATTACTATAACTTTCGACAATTATATTAAGAGACTATTTTTCTATATTATTAAACTTAATTAGTATCTTATTGTTATAAATCTATTGTAACTTTGTTTTAAATATTGTTGCTAATTGTCTATTAAGATCTATAATATTATTTAAAAAGAAAAAGAATTTTTGTCTTCTAAGAAGTCTCAAAGCATATAAAAGCTTTAAAATCAAAATATTTTTGCTATTACTTTTAACAATTAAATTTTTTTGTTTAGTTTAAGTTTATTTTGTTAAAAGATATTTAATATTTTAATCTTTTATAAAAAGCAATTTGTTTGCAAAAAGCAATTTAGTCTTGCTTTTTAAAAGCAATCTAGTTTTGCTCTTAAGAAGCAATTTGTTTGTAAAAAGTAATTTAGTCTTGCTTTTTAAAAACAATTTAGTTTTGTTTATAAAAAACAATTTATTTATTTTAATTTTAAATTTTGTTTTGTTTTGTCTAGCTTAAAGTAAGAAGTTTCTAGTTGTATTTTTTAAACTATTTAGAAAAGATACTTTTCGAAAATTAAATATTAAAGTTTCTTGTTTTTTAAAATTTTTATTGAACAATATGCAAAATAAATTGAGCAATCTTCTATATAATTTAATGTAGTTGAGTTAAGAATTTGTAAATTTAATTGCGTTGTTTGCGCAAAAAATATTGAAATTTTTAGTATTATTCTTTAAAAAATAAATATTTTTCTAAATTTAATTAAAAACTTACTTAGATTTAAGTTAAATCTTGTTTAAATTTTTAATTTATTAAATCTCTTAAAATTATTATTGTTTTATAAAAATATTAAAATTAATACTTATAATCAAGATTATTGTTTAGCACTTTACTAAATAAAAAAGAAACTTTACTTAATAGCTTTTACTATTTAAGAAAATCTAGAATACTATTAACAAAGCAAGAATGTTAATTTAATTACAATTTTGTCTTCTAAATATTTCGAATTTCTTAATGTCTTCTTTAAAAAAGAGACAAATATTTTGTTTCTTTATTGTTCTTATAATTACGTTGTTTATTTTAAAGAAAATGTTTAATTCTTAGTTTTTGCTTTGTACAATATAAGTTATAATAAAACTCTAAAACTTTATCGCTATCTAAATAAATTTTTTAGCAAAGAATTTATTTAAATTAGTTGCTTTTAAACAATAATCTTTGTTCTTTCTGTTAAAAAACTTAAAGATAAACTTAGATTTTGCGTAAACTATAGAGATCTAAACGCTATTATAGTTAAGAATAAATATTTTTTGTCTTTAATTTTCAAAATATTAAATTATTTTAATCGAGTTAAAATCTTTATTAAACTAGATATTATTTTAGCGTTTAATCAACTATATATTTGAAAAAAAGATAAAATTCTTATTGTTTTTTGCACTTGTTTTAAACTTTTCGAATATCTTGTTATATTCTTTAATTTATATAATAAATCTATTTTGTTTTAAAAATATATTAACAAGATTTTTTAAAAGTTTCTAGATAAATTTTGTATTGCTTATCTAGATAACATTCTAATCTATAATAATAATAAATTAAAATACAAAGTTTATATTAAATTTATTTTTTAAAAGTTGCGCAAAGCAAGCTTATAAATAAATATAATTAAATACAAGTTTTATATTACTTAAGTCTTGTATTTAGAATTAATAATTATTATTAAAAAGATTAAGATAGATTTAGCAAAGATAGATACTATTGTCAATTAATTTATTCTAATTAATATTAAGAATATTTAAAGCTTTCTAGAATTTGCGAACTTCTATAGAAGATTTATCTACAACTATAGTAAAATAGTTGCTCTATTAATTTATTTAATTAGAAAGAATTAATTCTTTATTTAATTTAAGAAATATCAATTAATATTTATTATTTTAAAGAAAGTCTTTATTTTCGATATAGTACTTTGTTACTACAATCTAGATTACAAGAATATAATAGAAATTAATGCTTCGAACTATATATTTAAAGATATTTTTTCTTAGTATAATAAAGAAAGAGTTCTTTATTTAGTTGCTTACTTTTTTAAGAAGCACAATTTAATCAAGTATAATTATAAAATTTATAATAAGAAACTTATAGCTATTGTTTGCGCATTCAAAGAATAATATTTTAAGCTTAAAAACTTAATTTATCTAATCGAAATAATTATAAATTATAAAAATCTTAAGTATTTTATATTAATTAAGCAACTAAATTGTTATTAAGTTTAATAGAGCAAATTTTTGTTTTAATTTAACTATCGAATTACGTATTGCTTTAATAAGATCGACAAAAAATTAAACGCTTTTATACGTCGCTTAGAAAATTTCTTTAAGAAAAAGAATACTTTTAATTTTTAATATCTATACTAATATTAAACAATCTTGAAAACTTACGTTCTAGATTTTAAGATTGTTAAAAATCTTCAATATTAAGTTATTACTTTAGATTTGATTCAATTATATATTTTTTTCAATTCTTTTAACTTTTTTTGTTATGTTAGCTTTAATAAAATTAAACGTAAAAGAACTTGATATTAATAATTTTAATTAAATTAAGAAATTCTAGATTTTAACAAAAATTTAGAAGATACTTTCTTCTAAATCTTGTAAAATTAAGTTAAAGTTAATAATCAATTTGTACTTTAAGTATTCGAAGCGCTTTGCAATAAAGTACGTTATTATAATAGAATTTCTTTAATCAAATATAAAGAACGCTTTAACTTCTTATACTTTTAAGAAAAAAAATATGTCTCTAACTTGAATTGTCTTTGTCTTCGCGTAATTTAGCTTGTTTATAATAGTGTTATCGATAATTATTCAAAAAAAACAAAATATTACAAATTAATTAGTCGAGCTTATTAATAGTCTAATATTTATAAATATATCTAGCGCTTTATACAAAATTGTTATACGTATACTTGTTTTAAGTTTTTTAGACAAAAGACGCAAAAATAGTTGCATTCTTTTCTTGTTTTTAAACGTTATTAATATAATGTCTTTTTAAACTACGTAAATCCTTTATTGTCTAGTATTTTTATAAATATTACGTATAGATATGTTTTTGTTTTTGTTAATTGTTTTATTAAGATAAGATATCTAGTCTTAACTACTTCTATAAAAGTAAAAAAGTAGTTAATTGCTTTTATGTTTATATTTAAAAACATTACAAGTTACTTAAGTTCTTCGTATTTAATTAAGATATACAATTTATCTTCGATATTTAAAAATATCTTTGTCAAATGCTAAAGATTAACGTTAAGTTATCTATTATATATTATCTTAAAATTAACAATTAAATCGAACAAGTTAACGCTATTATAAAATATTATCTTTGTGTTTTTGTCAACTATATATAAGACAATTAAGTTAAATAGCTTTTAAATGTTAAGTTTGTTGCTAATAACGCTCTTTTGTTTACAATTTTTGTTTTGTTTTTTTTGATTAATTTAAATTAAAATTTACGTCTAGACTTTAAGTTTTTAAAACTTTTATTGTTCGATTTTACAACTTAGACTCGAATTTAGTTGATTAATATTAAAAGTTTTACTTAAAAAATAGAGAAACTTACTTAGCATTTACGCGATAAAATGTTTGTTATTTAAGCTATTTATAAATTTAATATTAATTGTTTTTGTTGTTTTTGTTTTAAATACTTTGTAGATAATAAAGTCTAACTTAATGTTAAAAATCTTAATATTGTTTATTTTGCAATTAAATTAAACAATTGTTATATTAATTTCTTTAAAATAAAGTATATCTTTGAAAAAAATTCTTTAGTTGTCGAACTCGAGTTACTTATATCTATAAAAATTTATCTTATTTTTTATACTATTTTTGTTAATTACATTGTTATCGATTTTTTGTTTAGATAATATTAGAAATCTTGTAAATCTATTGTTGTTAAAAATAACAAAAGATCTTAATATATTAATAGCATTTTAAACTTTAAACATAATAAATATTTTAGTTTTGTCTTGTTCAAGTACTATGTTAATTAAAAAGATTATTTTTTTATTTAGAAATCTTTTAATTTTTTGAACAATTGTTAACAAGCTCTTAATAAGTACTATTTAGTTAATTCTATTGTCGAGAAATTATATATAATATCTTGCGTTGTTTCTAACTATTAATGTTAAAAAAAATAAACAATATCTTTAATTTTGTTCAAATCTTGTCTCGATTTTGTCTAAATAGCAAAGATCTTCTTGTTTTGTCTCGATAGTACTTTGTTACTTTAACCGCGTTAAATCTTAACTAAGTTAATTAAATCTCGCTCAAATCTCGCTCAAATCTTGCTTAAATAGCAAAGATTTTCTTTTTTTGTTTCGATAGTATTTTGTTACTTCAAACGCGTTTAGTTTTAACTAAAATAGCTTAATCTCGCTCAAATCTTGCTCAAATAATAAAGATCTTTTTGTTTTATCTTATTTAATTTAATAAATCTAGATATTAAGTCTTGTTTAAATCTTGTTTAAGTAACAAAGATTTTCTTGTTTTATTTTAATAGTGCTTTGTTACTTTAAACGCGCTTAATCTTGACTTAATTAGTCTAATCTTGCTCAATCTCGCTCAAATCTTGCTTAGATAGTAGAGATTTTCTCTCTTTATTTTGTCTAATTTATTGAATTTAAATATTTTGTCTTGTCTTTGTCGTTTCTCGTTTTAACTTAATTTAATAAATTCGAATATCTTGTTTTTTTTTTGTCTTTATTTAATTTAATAAATCTAGTTATCTTGTTTTATTTTATTTTGCTTCTTAAAATCTTTTCGATTCTCGATTCTTTAATTCTTCGATAGTTCGTTATATTGTTTTGATTGTCTCGCAAGAGCTTTATCTTGTAGAGGGAAGCTACTATTATAATATTAGATTAGCAATTCGTTAACTACGTTCGTCGATTAAACAATTCTTTGTCTTAATTTTGCTTAATTTTCTAAGTTTGATCTTGTTTAAATTTGAGTTAAACTAGACTAGATTTAAATTAATTCTTGCTAGACATAAAGTTTGCAATCTTATATAGTTAGCGTTGTCTTATTTCTCTCTTTTTTCTTTTTTCTTTTGTTTTGTACATTAAATCTAGTATAGATCTAAGTTTTATCTAGTTACTAATTTAGATATCTCTTTGATAAAGATTTCGAGCCTAGTTCTTGACAACAACTATTAATCTTAACTAATATAATAAAATATTATGCGTATACTATTAAGTTTAGTTGCTACTATTAAACTAATATATTATATTTCTTTAATATATTTTTTATTAAAAAATTTAAACTTTTTTTTGTTCTAATGCTAAGACTTTTGCTTTAAACATTTGTTTATATTAAGTTTTCTTTCTATACTAAGTTAATAATTTTAACTTTTTAGAAAATCAATTAATTTCTTCTTTGTTTTTTAGATAAGTTTAATATAAGTTGTTATAATATTTTATTCAACTAAGTATCGCATATTTCTTTGCTTTCTTTATCTTTTTTCGAAATAAACTTATATTGCTTAGTTTGTTATTCGATTTTATTAAAAATATCTCTTTTTATAGTAACGTCGCTTTCTAGCGCTTTCTTGTATTTGTTTACAATTTAATTTATTTCTCTTTTCCTTAATAAACTAGCTAAAGTGTTAAGATAATTTATAATATTATCTAGATATTTGTAAAAGTTCTTCTAGTTATACTTGTTGTCTAAGTTTGTTGCTAAATAAAAATATAATATTCTTGATCTTATAGTCTTATTAAGTATTTAATTAACTTTCTACATAAATGCAAATATCTTGTCTAATAATATTTTATCTAGAACTTTCTATAACTAATTTAGATTTTCTATTAGATAGTAGTTGTTGTTTAATTCAATCTTAGAGATATTTGTCTTTATATCGATTTGCTCTCTAATATTATTCTAACTATCAAATATCTCTTTTAATATAGTATTGATTTGTTAACAATCTATTAAGTTCTATAATTGGCAATCTCTTGCAAAATAACTTAATTTGTTATATAAATAACATATTTTTTAGAATTTGTTATTTTGTTTTTTTCTAAAATTCTTCTCTTTATATTGTTAAGTAAAATTCAATTTTATAGATACAAGTTTACAATAATCGAAATTACTATACTTCTAATTAGAACAAAATTCTTTCTACTAATATTCGATTGCTAATTTAAAGAAGATTTCTATTTTTTTTTAAAATTAATTGTATCTTTTTTCTATAATTCTTTTATATAATTTGTTGTTAAAATCGATAGTTATTTTAATAAGATCGAATATATTATTAAAAGTTCTTTTATTATATATAATTTTGTCTTTTAGATTGTTTTTAAAAATTTGTCAAAATATTGTTATAAATACAATATTGTTTTACTTAATTAAATTAATATACTTTTAGAATCTAGTTGCGTAATCTATTGCAAAAATTTGTTAAATTAAACATTAAACTACTTTTTTTGCAATTTATTTTTTATTAAATATTTTAAAGATTTTTTAAAGCTCTTTTTTAAAGTTGTTAAAATCTATAAATATTATACAAGAATTTTTGCTATTATTTTTTAAGTATTTTTGTAGATTTAACTTAAGTTAATGCTAGACTCTTTCTTTAAAAAATATTAATACAAAAATTGTCTTCTAATTTGCTAAAACAAAATAAAAAATAAAATAGATATTTATTTATATAAGTTAATTCTTTAAATTAATATAATCTTTATAATAAATATTGAATTTATTAATTCTAATTTTGTTGTCTTTTATAATCGATAATCGACATAATATTAATAAGCTAGTACTCGAAATAAAGACGCGTTAATTTAATATAGATATTCTTAAAGTATTTAAAGTATTACACTAGTACTTTTTGCAAAAATATTAAGATAAATTATATTATTGAAAATTTTTGTAAACGTCTTTAAGCAATATAAGCAATTATTTAATAATAAGAGTTGCAACTATAGACAATTTCTATATTTAATAAATCTTAAAAGAGATTTAATAAATTAAAATAACAATAAATAAAAATCTATAATAAGTTGAACACAATTTATAAGAGAGTTGTATTCTAGTTTTTATATATTAAGAAAATATTAATTGCTTGTCTTGCTTGTTTGTTAAATATAACAAATATAATTATTTGCAATATTTGTTTATCGAATATATTAAATATTATACTTAGATTGCTTGCTTATTGAGCATGTCGAATATAATAATAGATTTGCCCAAAGACGTAAAATCTAAATTACTAGTATAGCTTTAGTAAGCTTGTAGTATATTGTTCGAATTTATAAATATTTCGACAATATATTAAGAAATTATTAATAATATATTACAATAATATTTAAATTAATTTGTTATAATATACTTAAATAATATTATAATTTATTCAAAAATTTTAAAAAAATATATTAGTTATATTTTTAAAGTATTAAAATATTTAAACAAGAGAAACTTATATCTTAAGTTAAAAAAATACAAATTTTATTAAAAAAAAGTTAATTTTCTTAAATTTGTTATTAAACAATATAAAGTATATATAAATTTCGAAAAACTATAAGCAATTAAAGAATAAAAATTATTAACAAATATTAAAAAAATATAATTCTTTTTAGATTTTATAAATTACAACAAAAAGTTTATTAAAAACTATTTAGTAAATGCAATATTATTAACAAATTTTACAAAAAAAAATATATTATAATTATAAAAACTTGCAAAAGAAAAATTATTTTAAAATTTTAAACTAAAATACTTAAAGAAATTAATATTAAAAATATATAATTTGCAATTATTAAGCAAAATTAAAATCGACGTATTAGATTTAGTTATTAATATATATTATAATTAACTATATAATAATATATAGTACTTAATAATATATATTTTAAAAAAACTCTTATTAATTGAATAAAACTATAATATTTATAATAAAAAACTACTTGTTATAGTAGTTTTCTTAAAATTATAAAGAATATATACAAAAAAATTATTTAAACTTACAATTCTTATAAATTACAAAAATCTTGTATACTTTATTACTATTAAGCAATTAAATAAAAGATAAATATAATAATTAAAAAAGTTAGAATAATATAAGTTTAAAATACAATATATCTTAAATAAAAATAATAATAAAGTAGACACACTTAGTAGAAGAAATAATTATATAAAAACAAAAAAATTGTTTAATTACAATATACTTAAAATTAACAAAAACAAATTATTATTAATAAATAAATACAAAATAAATACAATATTATAAATACTTCGAAATAATATAAAAGAGTTTTTTATAAAAAAAGAAAAACTTCAAATATTTATTAACAAAATCGACAAATATATAAGAGAATATTATAATAAATTATTGCAAAAGTATCTAAAAGTAACAAAAACTCTTTAGTTTTTATATTAATATTGTTAGTTTTTATAAATAAAACAAGTTATTAAAATATATATTAAACAATATCTTAGCTATTAGTAAAACAAATATAATATATATACAAACTATAACAAAATTTAATATTAAAAATTATTTAAATTGTTATAAAATAAAGTTACAATAAATTTTATTATTAAGTTGCTTAAGTTAACAAATCTAGCAATTGAAAATAAATATAATTCAATACTAGTAATAATTAATAAGCTTATTAAGTACTTATATATTATTATATATAAAAAGAAGTTTATTGCAAAACAACTAAAATATATTATATTAAATTAATTTATATAATATTACAATATACTTAAAGAACTAACTAGTAATAAAGACAAACTTTTTATATTTAATTATTAAAAGACGCTTTTTTTAATATTAAATACAAAACTTTAAATATTTATTGTTTATTATTTAATTACAAATAATTAATTAAAACAAACAAATTAAAGTTTTAAACAATATTTAAAATATTATATTAACAATATTTAAAGTAATTAAATATTACTTTTATCTATAATATAATTAGCATTTAATGCAAAGATTTTAAATATTACTAAAATAACTTTATTTTTTGTTAATTATAAAAATCTCTTTAAGAAAAAATATACAAATTTGTTTGCGCAATTAGTTATTAAAAAAATAGCAATACTAAAAAAGATATATAATAATATCTTAAAAATATAAAAAAAGTTAAATAAATATTAAAACAAAAAACAAAAAACAATATTTTAGTTAAAAAAAAGAAATAAAATATATTTTTTTATAAAAAATCTTAAAATAAGAAAGTTAAACAAGAAATTAAATTATATTAAAGTTAGATTATTTTTTATTAAAAAAACTAAAATTTTAATTAATTACAAACTTAATTTATCTAAAAATATTAAAATATTTTTAATATTTTATATTTTATTGTTAAAGCTAGCAAACTTAATTATATTTTTACAAAATATATTTTATTTTTATTTGCAAAAAAAAAATTAATTCGAAATTAAAAAAATTCTAAGACAAAAAAATTAAAAATATTTTATTAAATAAAAAGAATATTTTATCTTAAAAAATATATAAAAATTAAAAAAGAATTTTAATTGTTATTAAAATCTTTTAAAGAAATTTTATTAAAACAAAATATAAAAATAGTATCTTAATTTCAATTAATTAAAAGTTAAAATTGTTTAAACAATATATTAAATAGCAACTTAAAAGTTTTTATAAAAGATTTGACAAAGTATATTTTATTTATTTCTAAATTGTTAATATTCTTTTATTTTATTACAATTATTTTCTTTTTCTTATTCTTTAGAAAATCTAGTTGTTTTTTTAGTTAATTTAGCTTTATATATATATTACGTACTTCTTTCTTTAATTGTATTTGTTCCTTGTAAATTTGTTTAATTAAAATTAAAAAAATTGTTAAATTGTAATTACAATTAGATTATATATATTTTATATACTTTTTAAAATTATTATTTATATAATAGATTTTATTAAATATTGTATAATTATAACAAAGACGTATTGCTAAAGATACTAAATCTAAGATATTAAAAAAATCTTTTTTTTAATAGAAAAAATTTCTAGTATTAATCTTTCTAGAAGACATAATAAAGAGATATTAAATTTCGAGACAAAAACTTAAAAAAAAAGAAATAGTATTACAAGCTTATTAAAACTATATTAGTAATTTAAATTCTATATTTTTGAGCAAATCTATTATTATATTTGATATATTTAAGAAACAAATAATCTAAGTATAATATTTAATATATTTGACAAGCAAATATTGCAAACAACTATATTTATTATACTTAATAAACAAATAAAACAAGCAATTAATATTTTCTTAATATATAGAAACTAGAATACAACTCTTTTATAAATTGTATTTAACTTATTATAGATTTTTATTTATTGTTACTTTAATTTATTGAATCTTTTTTAAAATTTATTAACTATAGAAATTGTTTATAGTTGCAAATCTTTGTTATTAAGTAATTGCTAGCATTGTCTAAAGATGTCTACAAATCTCTTTAATAGCACAATTTATTCTAATATCTTTGTAGGAAGTATTAGCGTAACAAATATTTATTAATATATCAAAGTTTCTTGTTATAAATTGTATAATAAGTTTTAATTCTTATTTGTTGTAAAGAAGTTATAAAAAGAAATTATTATAAACTTTGTAATAAACTTATTGTCGAACAAATATTATAAAGTTGTATATAATTCGATTTTTATAATAGTCGATTGTTATACAAAAATAATTAAATATATATTTGTAATTACTAGAATTAATATTGCAAAGCTAACAAAAATATTTTTTAATAAAATTGTTTTATATTTCGAAACGCTAGTTAATATAGTAAGCAACAAAAACTTTATCTTTACTAATATCTTCTAATTTGCTATATATTTTTATATACAAATTAGAAGACAATTAACTATTGTTTTTTATTCTTAGATAAATAGCTTAATTGAACAACAGAATTAAACTCTTAAATACTATCTTTGCACTTATTTTAATACTAAACAAGCAAAATAGACAAATTTATTATTAATAATAGAATTTGTCTATAACAATAACTATTATATTTTAATTAAAGCTTTGTTGTTCTATTTAATATACAGTTATTATTCGAAGATTTACTATAAAGTTAAGAACAACTTTATCGAAAAAAAATATTGTTAATACAAAAATGCGTAAAACAACTTTATAATTTAAGAAAAATTCTAGCAAAACATCTTAAAAATACTACTACGCAATAGACGAAATACTACAATAAAAAGCATAAATTAAAGAGTTTTGTTATAGAAGAATTAATTATACTTTTAACTAAAAATCTAAAATAAAAGAGATTTAACAAAAAGATATTGTGTAAGTATATTAAATTGTTTAGAATTAAAAACAAAATTAAAACATAAACTTATTATTTTATTCTATCTAATATCTATTAAATTTATAATACTTTTTATATTTTATTTCTAAAGTTATATTTGTATTGCATTAACAATAAGTAAGCAAAACAAATATTATAAGTTTTAAAACTTGTTAACAACAAAATTTAATAAAAGATTAAATTTTTTTTAAACAAAACTAAATTAAAGAAACAAATATAATATAAAATTAAAGAAATAAACTAAGACAAAAAATACAATTAATAACTAAGAAATTTTTTTCTAAATAATATTAATAAGTTGCGAAAGAATTTTAAAAAACAAATATATAACAAACAAAAATAAAAAAGATAACGCAATATATATTGCGACAACAACAATTATATTAATAATAACTTGCTTAATAAAATATTGTACAATTATTATTGTATTGTTGTTGTATAATTAAATTATATAAAAAGATTTCTTTATTTTATTATACAAAATACTAAAAATACTAAAATTGTTTCTTTTAATATAAATGCTTAAAATATAGCTTAAAAATAAAGCTACTCTATTATTATTAATTAGTCAACAATATATTGTAACAACTTAGCAAGTTTTGAATATTTTATCAAACTTATTTTAAAATAATTAAAGAAAATTCTTAAATTTATTTAAAAATAAATTGTCGAACTTTTTAAAACTAATTATAGACAAGTCTTTAAAATTGTTCGAAATACTTATATTATTTTAAGAAAAACAAATTGTAAAAAATCTACTTTATATAATCTTCTTTATTTTTGTTATAAACTTGTTCTTATTGCTTGTATATATTTTTGTATTTTTTATTTTTTAAAAAATATATAAGCAAACAAAATGCAAACAAAATTAAAATAAAAACTTATTATATTTTTATCTAATAATCTTGTTAACAATTTAAAATTACTAAAAGATTTTGTTGCAAAATTGTAAGATTTTGCAAAAGAATCTCTTAAATTTGTTCTATTTAAATTAACAACAAATCTAGAAACAATTTGTCTTAATTTTATTTTTTTTATCTTTATTAACAATTTATTTTGTTTTTGTCTTTATTTTGTTTCAAATTCTAAATATATATTAATAAGATATTAAAAAGCAAATAAAAATACTTATCTTTAATATTCTTTTAAAAAATAAATCGATCAATTGTTGTATTTTAGCAAAAATTTTATTTTAAGTTATTTTTGTTTTTGCAAATTTTTATTCGAGTTCGATTTAATATTTTTAAACAAAGATTAAATTTTATTTGAATTGTTAAATACAAAATTAAGCTTAATTTGTTATTAATAGAATAATTTTTTTATTGCGTTGCTAACTTTTTATTGCGCAAACTATACTTTTTTATATATATTTTATTTATTTAGTAATTGTATTTCTTATTTTAAGCTTTTTGCAATAATTAATAATAAAATTCTTTATACAATCTTAAAAGCGTTTAACAAACTAATAAATATTAACAACTATTATATTATAAACGCAAATAAAACTTATTATAATACAATAATTTAATTTGCAAAAAAAATTTTTGCAACAAATATAAATACTTTTTTTTTACAAATATATATATACTTGTTTACGCAAATTATATATAAAAAATTATTATAAACTATAATATATTAATATTATAAACAACAAAATATCGAAATTGTTTATTCTTTTATTTTCTCGATTTCTTAAAAAATATAGTTAAAAAGACAAAAAAAAAAGAAGGAAAAAATATATTAATTTAAGATTTGCACTATATATATAAACTTTATATATTGTTGTTTTTGCAACAATTTATTTATAACAATAAAGCAATTGCAATTAAAAAAAAAAAAAAAAAAAAAAAAAAAAAAAAAAAAAAAAAAAAAATTTAAAAAAAAAAAAAAAAAAAAAAAAAAAAAAAAAAAAAAAAAGAAACAACAATATCTATATTTATAATTTATCTAGTATTTGCGCAATGCTAACTTTATTTTAAATTCTATTTAGAATTTTAACAACAACAAATAACAAAGCAATAATATATTATAGATTGTTATTGTCGCTATTATATTGTTCTATAAATTGTGTTAAATTAAAGCATAAATTTACTTCTATTAAATAAAAGATTTTTTCTCTCTTAATTCTTAAAAAGATTTAAGAAAATTTTTAACAAACTTTTGCAATGTTAATGCTTAGCTAACGTCTTTATCTTAATAAGACTAATACAACTTTTTATATTACTAGAAATTAGTATTCTAAGTAAGAAGATAACTATAATATTATAGTGTTTTCGACGCGCTAGCGTCTTAAGATATAACAAGATATATAATTTTAAATATCTATAAAAGTCTTAGATAACATAGCATCTCTTTCTAGTTAAATAGCAAAAAATAGACTTGTACATTATAACAAATATAAAAAAAAAAAACTTGTCTTTTGTTGTTCTTTAACAATTAGTTCTACTACTATCTACTCTATATAGTTAAGATATAGTAATACAAGTCTATTATATCTTACATCTTTTATATCTTAGTGCGTTAACAAGAAGTAGACGCACTTGCATCTTACAAGTTTCTAGTCTAAATATATATAGATTCTCTATGTTTTCTAATCTTTATTCCATCTCTAATTACATCTTTATTGAAGCTTCAAATAGAGTTTATCTAAACGTCTTATTAAGAGATTAAATCAATCTCTTAAAGCATATATTTGCTCTTAAGATTGTATCTATTTTAGATAATAAACAAATAATTTTCTCTTGTTTCTTCTTAATCTCGATTATATATTCAATTATTATTAAAATTAGCATTATTATTGTTGTCTATATTAAATTTGTTATTGTTATCAATCTATATAATTTTCTTAATAGTTGTCTTAATAATCGCAAAGATCGCAAAGATTGCAAAGATTATTGTTGTCTTTTTTGCTACTATTCTTGTTGTTTATTTAATAATCATACTTCTTATATCTTTGTAAATCTAATCTATATTCTTATTAAAAATCTATATATTTGTATTAATTGTAACAACAATGCTAGCTTCTAACTTTTTTTACTTTCTTTGTTTAGCTTTGTCGCGATTATTATTTCTTTCGATAATATCTTTGCTATTGTACAAGACTTTAATAGCTATATTAATATACTTAAAATCGAAGAAATCTCTTTTAATAAATTTAATTTTTGTTCTTTTCGTTTGTATTATAGTACTCTTTCGATTTTTTGTTTTAATAATATAAGACTTATTAACGTTTAATAGATTAATATTGTTATTAATTAACTCTATAACTAGTTTAAACAAATTAAATGATAAACGTTGTACGCAATTGCTAATCTATAAATAGCAAATAATATTATTAATAAAGCAAAGCAATTAATCTAGATCTAGATTAATATTAAATATATTCTCTATTATTTCTAATAGTTTTGCAAGTATCTTATTAATTGCAAAGTAATCTAATACAAAGTTTGCAATTAATATAATATTTAAATTAGATTTCTTAAACTATTAATAAATATCTATGTTACTTAAATAAATTTGTTTAAGTCTACTATTAATTGTCTGCATTCTAGTCTTAATTAGATAATTATATAAAAGTTTTATAATCTTTGTAAAGATCTTTATATATAATAGCAAAAAATTCTTTTTTATAGCACTCTTTAATTGCTTAAATTGATTGTAAATCTTTTAAATAATATATAAAATAATACAATCAATAAGTTTTTAAAATACTATATATTCGAAGTTAAACAACGTGCTTCTTTTAGTTTTAACAAGATTCTTGTAATACTTCTTTAATTAATTTATTAATATTATATCGATTTAATCTATTACTATTATTAGATTGTTAATAGAAAACTTTAAATTGCTCTTTAGAATCTAGTAAACGTCTTTTGTACGCAAGATTGTAATAGTATTGTAATATTTAATTTTATTAATATTATATTTGCAAAGTCGATTCTTTTAAAACTCTAATGAAATAATATATAGATAGTTAATATTTTTGCAATAATTCTTGTAGTAGATAGTTACAAATTTTGTTTAAACAACTATAAAGACATTATAAATAAAAATATAAATAATTGTTAAAGTTAGAGCTTTAATAACTAGTATGTAGTTGATTGACAAGAATACTAGCTATGCAAAACTAACTATATATAAGAAATAAATATAAGTACTATAGATGTTAAGACGCTAGACGTTACTCGTAGTATATTTGAAACTAGAGAGCAAAGATTTAAAGAGTAATCGAAGAGCGAAGTCTATTTAGCCTAAAATTGTAATATTATCTTTTTCTTTTACTTGCGAATTTCGACGAAGCAATATCAAGTCTCTTAATTAGCGTTTTTAGTTAACTTTAATTAATTTTAAGTGCTTGTCGAATACAAGCTTCGATTAATATTAAATACATATTAAGTATTATTTAATAATCAAAATTGAAATTTTTAATGTGCATCAAACAAGAGAATAAATTTGTTAAATAAAAAGTAAATAATTGAAAATTTTAAAATAAAATATGCAAAAAATAATAATATGCAAAGCAAAGAATATGTATGTTGCGAATAACGTTCTAGTTAACTTTTAACTATCTTTAATTAGTATTAAGTACATCTATCGAATACAATCTAATGCTCGAAATAAAATATTAAATTATTGTTAAACAACGAAAATCGAATATCGAACAATTGTTAAATAGTAAAAATCGAGTTTTGAACAATTTGTCGAACGACAACAAAATCGAAAGAGAAGAAGAAAATAAATAAATTTTAAGAAAATATTAAATGTAAAAAAATTAAAAAGAATACAAAAGATTATTAATTTTAATTCTAAGAAGAAAGTTTAAATTACGTAACGCAAAAATTAAGAGATCGATTATATTTAAGAAGATTTAAGAGATCGATCAATTACGTAATTTAAAAAGAGAATTGACAACAACAAAAAAAGTAACAACAATAAAAAGTCGAAATTTGTCGAATTTTAATTATGTTTAAATACGTTTGTTTAAACTTGCAATATAAAGAAAGAAAATAATATAAAAGTGTCTTAACAACAATTTATACGCAATCGTGCATATATTTAAGAATGTTAAGTTAATTTTAATTCGAAAAATCTTTAAAAGAGACAATTATAAAGTGCTTAACAAAGACACTATAGAGACAACGACAAAAATCTCGAATGCATGTCGATTAACTTTTAACAATAATAATATATTAATAATGCGTTTTTAAGATTTTTGTTAAATGCAATAAAAGACAAGATAACATATTAAATTTAATTTTAATTACAAATATATAACAAATAATTCTTAACAATAGTAATGTATTAGCAATGCGTTTTCGAAATCAATTCTAAGTGCAACAACAAAAGCTATAGATATATATTAAACAACGTTTTGACAATAATAACAATAAAACGCAAAAGCGTATAAATGCGAATTGTTCTATTTATTAGATTTTTAATTAAAAGACGTCTTAAATGTCTAATAAGATTTTGTTGTATCTAAATATTTGTAATAAAAATTAATAACAAAGTTAAAATAATTGTTAGTTATAAAGTAGTTTAGTTATTTAAATCTATCGTTGTAGTTTATGTAATTTGTAAAGAGAATTTAATATTATAGTATTTTATGTTTGTAATTAATAACGATTAAACTTAAATTTACGTTATTGTTATTTTTGCGCATATTGTATTGTAATATTTTAATGTCTTTAACGTAGTATTTAAAATTGTCGCCAATGTTATTAATAGCATTGACAAATAATAAGAGTTTAATTTGTTAATTTAACAAGAGTTTGCTTTTGTTAAGATATAAAAATTATAAATAAAATACTAAATAAATCTTTATTAATTCGAACAATTTTAATTTGTAAATATAATTATTAATTGCTTAAATAATCTTATAAAGATTTGCATTTTTATGCTTTAGAAACTTGTATAATTAAGTTGTTTTAATATTTTAAGTATTAAATATAACTTAATTATCAATTTTGAATTTTAAGATTGTAGCGCATTTATAATTAACAAATTTTACTTGTTTAACTTAAATTTAAATAAGCTTTTGTTAAAGAAAGTTTTGCAAAATTTTAATTTTTTTAATAATCTTATTAACGTTCTTTATATTGCAACGAGTTTTAAACATAATATTGTTAAAAAAGACTATAAATAACTTTAAGCTTAATTGTAACAAATAGTTTTTAATAATAAAGAAAAATAATAAATTAATAGATTTGCTAATGTAATTGTTTGCAATAAATTTGACAATAACAAGATAATTAATTTAGTTATTCTAATTGTATTATATATATATTCGAAGATATTGCTTAAGAACAACATTAATATTTTTAATTTAATTGTCAATTTCTAAATAAAGTGCGATTAACAATTTAGATTTAATTTTTAATTTTTTGCAAAAACGTTGCTAGAAGTAAGCAATAAATTGAATATCTTTATTAAAAACAATAATAATTAAGAAGTTTTTAATGCGTTAGACGAAATCGATAAAAATCTAAACAACAACTTTGACTTTTAAAGAATTTATAAATATAAACTTTTTATTTTTGAATAATTTATCAATTATTATTAAAATATATTAAAAGATCTTTTTTTATAGCAATATAACAACAAAGAGATAATAAAATCGCAAAATATATTTTGTTAATAATAATTTAAAATAAATAAAAACTTCAATAGATTATATTTATGTTTGCGATATAATTTGATTTATTTGCAAATTAAATAACTTTTAACGTATTTTTTAACGTTTAAATACAATGTAAATTAATAGTAGTAACGCTATATTTTTTCGAAAATAGTTGTTCGATTTAAGTGTTTAATGCTTAATAATTTATGTTAAAACTTAATTGCTTCGACTCGAAGAATATTATTTATATTTCGAAATATATATATTTTGTTTTAAACAAATAGATGTTTAGTATTAATTGTTAAATATTTAATTACAATATAATTTTCGAATTCTAGTTTAATTGTTTTGCAAAAAATAGTTAAAATCTCTTGTTTATTAGCTTCTTTAACGTAAATAATTTGTTTTATCTTTTTGTTATATAAATATATTTTCGATATTTGTTGAACAAAAACTTCGAAATTAAGTTTTATTTTAAATTTCTTCTCTTTTGTTAAATTAATTGCAACAACAAACAAAAATTAAATTGTAAAAAGAATTGCGAATATAAATAAATAAATTGTAAATAAAGCAAATATATTAAGAAAAAAGATAAAATCAATAATTGAAGACAACGAAATTATGAATTAAGAAATTGTAAATGCAACAATAACAAACAACAAAATTAAAAGAAAAGATTTAGCAAAACAAAGTTTGTTTTATTAAAGTAATGCAAATATTGTAAACAATAAAAACGTAAATAATTTTACGTCTTTGTTAGTTGTTAACAAAATTTAAGTAAATTTCTTGTAAACTTTTGCGATTCTTTTGTTAATAATTAGTTTAAACTTAATAAAGTTTTGAAATAAATAAATCAATTTTGTTATTAAATTGTAAATAACACTTAATAATAGCAAAATTAATACAACAACTTTAATTATATTCGATCTTAAGTTGTGTCGCTTAACAATTGTTTATTGTTAAAACTAATTGCAAGAATTATTGTTATTAAAAAGCAAATCTTGCGATCTTTTAATCAAATTATTTGGCTTCGCGTTTAGCATATTTAATTAATAAATAATTTTAAAATTAAATTTGAACAAAAATTCGACTTAACGAGCTTAACAACAATTGAGTTGCTTAATAGTTATAAAATGCTTTAAATTGCAATAATTAATAATAATCTTAATAAGTTGTTTAATAAATGTATTGACACATTTTAAGTGTTATTTCTCAAAAGCGTAAACAATAATTAATAACTTTTTGTTGTAGATTTCGTAGTTGCACTTTGCGAACAACATAATTTTAAATATATAAATTATTAAATAAAGCAATTTATTTAAGTTTATTTATAACAATACAACAACAATTACGAAGTCGAAGATATTGCTTTCGATTTAAATTTTTAAATTAAAATCAAAATAATACAAAATAAATTAATTAATAAAGACTTTTTTAAGAGCTTGAAACGCAAAATCTTTAAAATTGTCAAATTGTTATAAAAAATTAAGACTTTTGTTTTTGAGTTTACTAAGCGCTAACAAAAATTTAGTTAAACTTAAATAATTATAAATAAATTGTCGATAAAAGTTGATAAAGTTTAGAAAGACTTGCATATTATATACGCAAATAGAAGCTTTTCATTTAAAAATGTATTTAATTTTCTTAAAATTTATTCGAATTTCTTCGATAATAATAATTAGATTTAAATATTTGATTTGTTTAATAAAGAAAATATATTTGTTAATATTTAAATAAAGACTTGCATTATAAAGCTTAGCGAGAACTTTATTTATATAATTTTTATACTTCGTTTCAATATTATTGTAAATTAAGATATTATTTATGTAAACAATGCAAAAATCGTTTAAATAAAAATTAAAAATCTTATTAATAAAAGACTAAAACGTAGTTAAGACGTTATATAACTTAAAAGGCATTACAACATACTTAAACAAATTGTAATAAATAATAAAAACTATCTTATATTTGTTATTAAAGCGTATTCGAATTTTGTTAAAAACAAGAATAATATTAAACTTGTTATAGTACTTAATTTTGCATAATTGTTGCAAAATTTTTTAAATTAACAATAAAATATTGCGATTTTTAATTGTTAAAGCGTTAAAATCTCTATAATTTATGTAAACGCGCAAATTTTTATTAGACTTCTTAACTATAAAAATAAAAACAATATACTATAAGATATTGTTGCGAATTTGATTTTTACTTTTTATGTTATTTAAATAAACTCTAATAATTTTTTCTTTTTAACAAGAAATATTATAAATTTTTTTAATCGAAGAAGTTGCTTTTAAAACAAAATTAATAGCATAATTAATGCTTTTATTTAATAATAATTTGTTAATTTTCTATAAATTAAAAAGCTTGATTTAATGTTTAAACTTTAAATAAATTTGCTTTTTTAATTGTTTTAATTTAGAAACATTTTGCTTAAACTTCGCATAAAACTTATTATAATTATTAAAAATTATAATTGCAACGTTTATTGTAATATTGTTATCTATAATGCAAGCTAAATATTTATTGTTTTTCTTTAATTAATTTAGTATAACAAAATGCTTAAATAATATAATAATTGTTTTGTAACTTTCTTTGTTAACAAACTTTAAAAATGCAAAGATACTTATTTAATAAATATCGACTTTATCGAAAGACTTTAAAGACAAATATTCTAATTGTTTGCGTCAATTGTTAAAGATTTTTAATAATTGTTAATTTAACAAACAATATTTTATGCAATAATCGAAGTTAAACTCGAAAAATTGTATATTATCTTTAATTTGTATATTATGCTTCTTAATTTAAAGTATATCGAAAATAATTGCAAATCGTCTTAATTTAATTATTAAATATTATAAAATATTAATATGTTCGCTAAGATTAATAATAACTTAAGCGACATAAATAATATTAGAGACGAATTTGTTATTAATTAAACGCAATTTGATAAAATTTTAAAGTAGCATAATAGAAAGCTTATAAAGCTTAACAAACTTTTTATTTATAAAGACTTTATTAAAGACTTCAATATCAATAAACAATATTGTCTTAATATAACGTCATTAAAAAGCAAATAAACTTAATTTGAACAAATCTTAATATAAAAATTTAATTGTTAATTGTTAAACAACTTGTTGTTAATAGCGTTAAAACTAAATTCGATTTTAATAAACAAAATTTTATTTTGTAAATTAAATATAACTTTAAGCTCTTTTATTGTTTTTTGTATAAATGTTAATTTTTATCTTAAACTACAATTTTTGTTAAAAATGTTTAGTTTTTTAATTTGCTAAAGTTATCTAAGTTGTTATTTAAAATATTAGAGAATTTTTTTTTAAATGTTGCTAATTCGAAGTCGTTAATATTATAAATTTTAAGCTTAACAAAAGCTTTATTTTTAATTTTAATTAATTTGTTTTTGCAAAAGACGTTTTTATAATGCGATTTATATTTTGATTTAAGACATTTTCGACAAAGATTAAGAGATTTAATTTTGTTTTTAAAAGCTTAAAATTATACTTTTATATTTTGTTATTAATTGCGAATAAAGATACGTATGCTAAAGTTATTAATGTCGCAAACACTTGTATTAATACGTTTAAAAAGCTTGAAAATGTTGATGCGATTATTGCGTTTGTTAATATTATTAATAGTTTATATATAGATAGAAGTTTAAATAGTAGTCGAATAAGATTTCTTTATTTGCTAAAGTTTTAAATCGATTTTACAAATTAATCTAATAAGTTGATTTAAAATAATATAATTTGTTAAAGTAACGTAACAACTTTGAAATCTATAGTTTAAATCTTTGTTAAATTAATATATTTTATCAACTTTTAATATAGAGACTCTAATTATTATAAATGTAAAACGATTAACATATTAATTAAAGATTTCGATATTTTTTATAACAAATTCGAACAACGTAATTTTAACAAAGTTATGTTGTTTTTTGTTTAAATTGTTTTATTAAGCACTTAAGTCTTTAAACAAATTATCTATTATTAAATAAAAATTGATAAATTTATTGAGCAAACAATGCTTAATTTCTCTAAAGATATTGTTAATAATTTTAATAACAACAAAACTAAGTTTAGCTTTTTTAAAGACGAAACGTCAAAAAACACTACTAAACTTAAAAATTAATACAATAATTTATTGTTTAAACTTTTCAAAATTCTTAATAAAAATAAAAAGATTAAAAAAATATTTATTGTTTTTTACGTTTTGTAGCTTCGATTTAAGATTACAAACAAAATAGACGTTGTTAAATTAATCTTTTGCTTGTAAATTAAATTTATAAAAGTAATTATATTTGCTATTGTTATTAAAGTTGTAAGTTATATAAATAAACTTAATAAATACAATTTTTTTATTTTGAAAAAAAGAAATTTTTTGTTTTAATTAACGTACAATAACTTTAAACAAATTGTATTAAGCTAAAGCGTTATTGCGCTTTTGTTAAAGACAATGCATTATTTTGTTGCAAATACTTATTATTAATTTCGCTTAATTTAAATAAGTTTGCAAAAAGTTAATTTGAATTTTTAATTAACAAACAAAATTAAAATTGATTTTTTTATTAATTTGAAGCTTAACAATAATAATACTATTTTTATAAAGTAGTTAAAGCTATTTTTTTACGTTATTTTTAATTGCTTCTTAAAAGAGTTAAGACATTTCTTATTAATTTTTGTTAAAATTGTTGAGTTAATTAATTAGAGTGCGACGTCGATTTAATTTTTTTTTTTTTTTTTGATATGTTTGTTACGAAATTGAGCAAAGTTATTATCTAGCAATTGATATATTAATAATCGAATTAATATATTTGACAAATTTATGTTATTAAATAAATTTAATTCAATTAGTTTGTTAATTATAATTTCGTAAAAATTAAATCAAACAAATAACGAAAATTTAAATATATTGTGCTTAAGTAAGTTAAAGTGCTCTTTAAACTCTAAATCGTTTTCGAGATTATTTTGATTTAATAAAAAATTTACAAAATAATAATTGTAACAAGAAATAATATTAATATCTAATTAATCTTTATTTATTAAAAGTTTCTTAAATAATTTGCAATTCTTGTTAAAGTTAAATTTAACTTTGCTCTTCGAAGCTAATTTTTTGTTAATTATGTTGCAAATATAGATAAAATACAAATAATATAAATGTTTGTAAATAAAGATAAAAGCTTAAGATTAAATATGTTTAAAATTATATAAATATTAAAAAATTTATATTATTTGCGAAACAAAATTTTTGATATCGAAAATAGATATTGCTTAAAGTATTATTTTATCGCGTAACAAATCTTCTAATATACGAAAACAAAAGTATTGTTCGAAGACAATAACAAAATTGTATTATAATTGTTGTTTTAGTAGATTTGCTAATCTTATTTTAGCAAGTTTATTGATTTTATTCTAGCAAATTTATTAATTTTATTCTAGCAAATTTACTAGATCGAAATTAGAACAATTTGTTGTTTCTTTATTCTAATAGATTTATTAATTTTATTCTAGCAAATTTATTGAGTCGTAATTAGAACAATTTGTCGTTTATTTTTTTTAATAAAATTACTAAAGAATTAACGAAATTAAATATTTTTAAGTTATACGTCAATTAAGAGATATTTATTGTCGCGACTTAATTACGCTTCGCAAAGCGTTTATTTTAGTAACTTTATATTTAGAATTGCTTTAGTAACTTTGTATTTAAAGTTGCTTTAATAACTTTATATCTAAAATACGTCTTAAAGAAAAAAAGTTAGCAAATATAAATATTTTTAAAGTACGATTCGCAAAGTCGTATTTAAAGAAATAGCTAATATTATGTTAAAGTTAGAGCTTTAATAACTAGTATATAGTTAATTAACGAGAATACTAGCTATGTAGAACTAACTATGTATAGAAAATAAGTATAAGTACTATAAATATCAAGGCGCTAGACGTTACTCGTAGTATATTCGAGACTAGAGAACGAAGATCTAGAGAGTAATTGGAGGGCAAAGTCTATCTAGTCTAGAATTGTGACAATAACAATATATTAAACAATTAAGAACGTCTTTTATTTCTTATTTGTTGCAAAAAAAGTCTTGCAATTTTTTGTTATATTTCGATAAAAATACTAGAGATATAGAATCTATTTAGTATCTTTGTTATAAATAATTGCAAATATAAAAAAACAATAATTAATAATTTTTATTAAAATTAGATCTTAATCGATAGTAATAACGCAAAAACAAGTAAGTTCTAAACTAGTATATAATTGATTTAGATAATATAGAATTTAATTGTAGTAGTTTTTATTTTTTTTCTCGATAAAAACAAAATTAACAATAAAAATAATATCTAAAATAATAATCTCGCAAATAGTAAATAATAATATCTTGTATTTGTTTGTTTTGTATATATAATTTATAATTAATATCTTTAAGTTTTTGCAAAGTATTTCTAGTATATTCTTATATACAAAAAAGAGCTTCTTTATTTTTTTAGTTTTTTTTTGTAAATTAATCTTTATAAATTAGCAATTACAATATAGAGTTTGCAAAAAAATCTAAGTAGATATATATATTTCTAGTCGATTTCTTCTAAGTTTCTTTTTTAGATTGTAGATATCTTAATTAATAAAAAGATATTTAGAATTGTTAAAACAATATTAAATAAAAATTTCTTATAGAGTTGCGTCTATTAAGCAATTAACAATATATAATTTATATAGATAATAAAATCTACTTATTTGCTTTAATTGCTAAATTAATTGCAACTAGTAAATTGATTGTTTTTTTTTTGTAAAGTTGCAAAAACGTTCGATACTTTGTTATTGTTGAAATTGTGCTTTGTATAACAAACTTTTATTGTTTATATATCTAAACTCTCTTTATAAAGAGTATTTATTTAAAAAGAGCAATTAATTTTAATGTTGTTAATTCTCTTCTATTTAGCATCAAGCTTTTTGCGTAAATAATTGTCGCGTTTGCAATCGATAGTTATTTTAGCTATTTTGTCAAATTTGTAGTCTAATTTCGATCTTTGTTTGACAATAATATATTCTTTTAACAACATATACATTTGTATTGTCTCAAGAAGTATCTAAAGAATTGAATAGTTTGTTTTAGACAATAATTATAGAATTATAACGACAACAATATTATAGATATGTAAGATAATAGAAATATTAGATAGAGATAATAAACAATTTCGCACGCAATGCGAAACGAAACAATCTTTATCCAGTCAGAGTTAAGCGCAATCCTAAAACTGGGAGTGCATTTACCAAAAATGGAAGTGTTTCTTACCGAAACAGGGAGTGCGCGGACTATTTACCTATCATTATCGAGCTTCCTGGTATACATTGAACTCCCTGTGTCTTGAATATACGACTCAAAAATTCGTACAGATGCGCGGGATGTAGCCATGGCGCCGAGAGACTAAAGGAGCTAGGGAAATTGATTCGATACTCACAACTGCGATTGAGCGGTTCGCGTATAATAGGAAAACTGCTCAATGCCAAGAGACAAATGAGAATTGAAAAGGGAGGGAGCCTTCCAGCAATGGCTAAAACACATCGACGGGCTCATAGATCCAATTCATGGACCCTGATCTTAGTATGTAGCTTCAGAGACTACAATTTCTTGCCCAATGCTGACGCGTATGCTATAAAGGATCTGGTCGGGGCGCATGGGCGGGAATTGAGGAAGCCTGAATTCCACCGATCTGGGATGGGGAGAATTGTGCGAATCCAGACCATGCGCTGGATAATGAAGGCGAAAGACAGTACCCAGATCTCGATATCTCTTATCTCTATTTTAATCAACCAATCAACGACACGATGGTCGCACGACGAACTCTTGCTTTTCGATCAGCCAAAGTGCAAAACATCAGCTCCTACAGCTAGCAGTAATAGCCGTCTGATCTCCAAGTAGAGAAGAGTCGGTTGTCATCTGTTGAATTGATTTTACATTCCTATGTGAGTACTAATAATCATAGGTAAGCGTTGCCTCAGTTCTCCGACCCATGGGAAGAAATTTCGTTTTTTTAGATGGTAAGGGAACGAAAATCTTCCGTAGAGCCTGAGGGCAAAACCCAATAATACGGGCGAAATTGCAACAAGAAGTCAAACAAGCTCAATTTAGCGTCAAAATTGCTTTTCTCAATACAAGAGCAACGTTTATAACGTTTAGCTTAAAACTCGACGTGTAATTAAGAATTTTGCTTGAACGCAATACAACTTAACATTCTTAACAACTTAACAACTTAACAACTTAAATTAAAGATTAGTTTGTATCTATTAGTTTCAATACTCTTTTGTATTAAAGTGTTGTATTGTGTACTAGTTTTATATATTGTTTAAGTAGATAATACGCAAATTGATATGTTTTTCTACTTAAAAATCTATCTTTAAAGCAACAATACAATAATACAACAACAATATTACGCAATATCGATACTACTACTTCTTCTATATTATAGCTTGTGTTGCGCAATACAATAACAATATATCTAAAGTCTATAGATTAAGATAATATTAAATAAATAGTTCGAAGAGTTGTTTGTCTAATTTTAATTAATTTGTTTAGCAAGCTAACTTAAATTTAGATTAATTTAACTTAAATATACTAGACTTAATTAAGATTAACTTAGAAACTACAATATATTTTGCAATTTTTGCTCTTTATATATAATTATTTTCTAAAATACTAATAATTTACTATGTTGTTTGTTATACTTTTTAATAGATTATAAATTTAAATTTGCGAAGACTTTTAATTCGACAATCTTTAATACTATTATTGCAACAATCTCGATCGCATTCTATAAAGAACAAAAGATACTACTATTAACAAATAAAAATCAATATATATCTTCGAATTGTATAAAAGATTTTTGTATAAATAAACTAATTTTGCTTAATTACAAATTCTACAAAAAACAAACAATAATAAAAAAGACTAACTTATATATTTAAAAAAAAACGAGTTAATACTTTAAAGAGAGCAAACTATATTATTTAAAAAACAATTAATTAACACTTTAAAAAGAGTAGACTAAATTGTTTTAAAAAAAGCAAATATAATATTAGAAAATATTGTTAAAACAATAATATAATTATAATCTTTATACTAGATTAATAAAAGATTAGTATATTAAATCTCTTTATTATTACTTAACAAGTATTATTTTATTTATTTTTTTATTTTTTTGTTAATTTTATTTTATTTACTTTTATATATTATAGAAAACAATATATGCAAAACAATTAATATACTTAGTCGAATTACAAGCAAGCAATAGTTTTATCAAATAAAAAACTATTTTATAGCAAAAAATCTTTAAAATATAATTCAATTTTTAGATTTTATTGTAATTTTTATCTCTATAAGCAAAACTAATTTAATACTATCAATAATTTTTTAATCTAAGAATATAAAAGCAAATATTAAGACTATTCTTTATATTTAATTTTGTTTGAACAAAAACAACAAAAAAAAATTATTGCTATAATTATTGTATATAAAATATAAAGATTCTTAATATATAAATATAAAGAGAAGCTTCAAACTATTAAAAGACAATATTTAATAAACTATATAAATTATAAGAAGTTTGTCGATTAAAATATTGATAAAATATAAATATATTTTAAAAAATTAAAACAAAAGATTGTTAAGATTTAATTTAATATAAAAAGACTATATTATAACAATAGACTAATTTAGATATTGCTAGTTTTTTTGCTCTCGAAATATATTGCAATTCGAGATATTTTTAATACTTAAAATTCTTTTAATATTAATATAACTTTTTAAAAGTTACAAAAAAAGAAGATTCTATTTAAAGTTAATAAGACTATTATATAAATTAAATACAAAATTAGTTGTTTAAGATCTCGACATTAATATTAAAAAATTTCTTTAAAATTAAACTTTAATTTTTATCGAAAATTTAATTTCTTTAATTAAAAAATTAGCAAAGATATATATTGTTGCTATTTTTGTCAAAATCTTAAGTATTTTATTAAAAAATACTTCTTTTGTATTAATATTCGCAAATATATTTAAAAAAAAACAAAAAAAATAAAAATTTTTAAAAATAATAAGCAAAAGTTTTACAAAAAGTATTGCGTTTACAATACTAAAAACAATAATTTGTTAAAAAAATCTTTACTTAATAATAGCAATTTCGATATTAAAAAAAATATTAATAAAGAACTTGCAATATTGTTTAAAAAAATATTAATAAAATTTTTAACAATAAATAGATTGTTAATATTAATATTTTCTTATATATAACTAATTAGTTTCGATGCTTTAGAAGTTCTTTTATTGCTATTTCTAGATATATTGTTAAAATCGAAAAAAGAAAATTGTTTTTAAATTAATATAGAATAGCAACAATATATACAAAGAACAAAAACAAAATATATTTAATAAATTTTTTTTTGTTTTAAATCTTAAAATTAATCTCTTGTTTAACAAATATATATATTAGAAAAATTTATATAAAGATTTTAACAAATACAATATATAGATGCAAGATAAACAAAAAAGATGTATTCTTATTACAAATTAGCAAAAAAATATATATATAATAAACAAAATAGTATTAAATTTAAACAAGTTTACTCTAATTACTACTATATAACAAAAGTCTCTTGTAGTATTTTTAGCAATTAATAGTATATTTAATTAAGAAAATTAAATACAAATTAATATTAACAAAGCAATTATCAACAGTTTTAAAACAAAATTGTATAGTTTTTGATATTATTAATTTGTTTATTTAGACGCAATTAAGTTGCAAAAGCTATATAAGATTACTATATTTTTAAAGTTTGTTTCTATTAATAAAGATATAAAAAATTCTTGTAAAATATATATATTAATTAAGCTCTACAATAAAAGAAATTATTATATTAATAAATATAAAACAGTTATTTTAGCTTTTATTTTAATTAATATTTATAAACTATTGTTAGTTTTAAAACTTAAATACAAGTTATTTTTTAAAATTGTCAATAATTACTTTTGTAAAATATAGATATTAACAATAACTAAATAAGAATAAATTGCAAATATTCTTTATTAATAACAAATACAAACAAAGTTTTAAAATAAAGTTAAAATATTTGCAATTTGTAGCAACAATAATATAGAGCTTAAGTTAGTACTTAATAAATAATATTTATTTTTTAATATTATACTTAATTATATTTTGTTGTATAATTGTCTTTAAAATAATATTGCTAAACAAAATATATAAATTATTGAAAATTTTATAAAAACTATAATTAAAGAGACAAAACTTTTTATTAAATTTTAATTAAAAGTTGTATAAACAAATATAGATTTACAAAATTATATAACAATTAAATTGCTTATCGACAATAAGTTTATTACTTCTATAGAGATATTTATTAATATTAAATTATTTATTAATTATTTGTATATATAAGATTATAAATGCTATTTTTATATAAATTTTAAATCTTTTTTTGTCGAAAACAAAAGAAATAAACTTATAAATAAAAAACAAATAAAAGTATTTCTTAAATATATCGACAAAACAAATATATTTGTCAAAATATAAATATTAAATTTAAATAAAATTATTAGATATAATATTGTTAAATATATCGAAAACAAAAAGAGAAAATATATTAATCTTAAAATACGTATTAAGATTATTAATATTTTGTTAAAAAAATAATTAGTAAATAGATCTTGCAAAGATACAATTAGAAATAAACTTAACTTAGATTTTGTTTATATTAATCTAAATTTTGTTTATATTAATTTAGATTTTGCTTATATTAACTTAGATTTTATTTATACTAATTTAGATTTTATTCAAAATAGTTTAAATTTTGCTTAAATTTTTTTAGATTTTTTCAAGATAATTTTAGATAATTTTATTCTATTTAAATATTATATATAGATATTTTTGTATATTATTATTTTAAAAAGAAAACAAATTAATAATAGTATAGAAAACTTAAAAGAATATCGAAGCAAAATTGTTTATACTATAGAAATTTTTATAGTTTAAAATATAATTAATAAAATTATAAATTTAGAATACAACTTTGCAATTATTGATAAGAAAGATAATAATATTGACAAACTTATTATATTTGTATCAAAAATATAGAACAAGATTATAAACAATTTTGTCTAAAAAAAACTATAAAAAGATACTATATAAGAGAAATTACTTGCTCTTGCTGCTAATAATATATAAAAAATTGTTACTTTTTTTCGAAATATTAATATTGTAACAAGCAAGTAGATATTTAAAGCAAAAATATATATAGATAGAATACTAGAAAAACTTAAAGCAAAATTAATTGCAAGAAATTTTATACAAGTTGTTACGCTAGTACTTCCTTTGAAGATATTAGAGTGAATTGTGCTTTTGAAGAAATTTGTAGACGTCTTTAGACAATGCAAATAATCATTTAGTAACAAGAGTTTGCAACTATAGACAATTCTTATGTTTAATAAATTTTGACAAAGATTCGATGAACCAAAGTAACAATAAGTAAAAATCTATAATAAGTTGAACACAATTTATAAAAAAGTCGTATTTTAGTTTCTATATACTAAAGAAATAATGATTGTTCGCCTTGTTCGCGCGTTAAGCATAGCGAGCATAATTGTTCGCAATGTTCGTTCATCGAACATGTTAAACATCATGCTCAAATTGCTCGCTTCTTAAGCATAGCGAACATAATAATAGATTCGTCTTAAAAACGTAGAATCTAAATCATTAATACAACTTTAATAAGCTCGTAATACTATTTTTTTCTTTAAAGTTTTCGTCTCGAAATTCAATGTTTTCTCATCATACCTTCAAAAAAAATTAATATCAAAAATTTCTTCTTTTAAAAAAAAGATTTTTTCGACGCTTTAAATTCGATATCTTTAGCGATGCGTTCTTGTCGTAATTGTACGATGTCTAGTAAAATCTATTGTGTGAATAATAATTTTAAAAAGTGTGTAAAGTGTGTGCGATCTAATCGTAGTTATAATTTGACAATTTCTTCTATATTGATCAAAAGAATTAATAAGAAGCGAATGCGCTTAAAGAAAGAAGTGCGCGATGCGCGTGCGAAGCTAAGTCGACTAAAAAAACAACTAGATTTTCTAAAGAATAAGAAGAAAAAAATGATCGTAACGAAATGAAAGAACATTGACGATTTAAAGATAAATGAAGCATATTTCGTCAAGTCTATTACAAAGATTTTCAAGTTACTATTTGATGTATCGTTTAAATAGTTTTAACTTTCAATTAATTAAAATTAAGATGCTATTTTTATGTCTTGTTTTGATAAAATTTTCTTAGAAGATTCTAGTAGCGATTAAGATTCTTTTTTGATTTCTAGATGTTTTTCAAAGTAGAATATTCTTTCTACTTAATAAAATACTTTTGATTTTTTTATTGTAGAATTTCTTCGATCTCGAATTAATTCTCTTTTTGCGAATAAAAATAAAATGTGTTCTATAAAGACGTGATTGAGTTTGTTGACTTCAACAATAAGATATAAAATACTAGAAATATTTTGACGTTCTTAGATAAGTTGACTTCGTAATTGATTGATCTCTTAGTCTTCTTAACGAGAAACGATTTAACTTTGATATAATTTAATTTCTTGCTTAACTTCTTTGTTCTAAGATTTTTTGTAAAAAGATATATTTTATTTTTTTCTTTTAGCTAAGATGTCGTTTTTCGTTTCTTGTTTTAATATCTAGTTAATCTTTTTTGCATTTTTAAGATGTTATTGTGTATCTTTTTTAATGTTGCTATTTTTTCGATAACTAATTGCGTTGACAAATGCGTACGTTCTTTCTTAAAGAGATTTAATTTCTTATTATAGTTGGCGAAGAATAAAGTTATTTTAGTAATATTTAAAACCTTAGCATTGAGTGCTAGTTGTGTCATAGATAGAAGTGATACTTAATTGCTATAAGTATTGTTGATGTAATGCCTTAAATATTGCTTAAGACTCTAGTTTGTTCTTTCTATTTAATTATTCGTAATTAAGTAATAGATAATAGACATTCAAAGTCTTGTATTTAACATTAAGAGAAACGTCTTTTAATAGTTAGACGTGAAGAGTTTGTCTTTGTCACTAATTAGTTTCTTAAGTATATCGTGATATTGTATAAGTCGATTTAATATAATGTATTTTAGTTGTTTTACGATGAACTTCTCTTTGCATGCGATAATATATAAGTACTTAATAAGTTTATTAATCATTACTAGTATCGAATTATATTTGTCTTCAATTGCTAAATTTATTAATTTCGACAACTTAATAATAAAGTTTATCGTAACTTTATTCTATAACGATTTAAATAATTTCTAATATTAGATTTCGTCATAGCTCGCATATATATTATATTTGTTCTATTAATAATTAAGACATCGTTTAATGTATATTTTGACAACTTGTTTTATTTGTAAAAACTAATAATGTTAACGTAAAAGCTAAAGAATTTTAGTTACTTTTAAGTGTCTTTGCAATAATTCGTCATAATGCTCTTTTATATATTCGTCGATCTTGTTAATAAATATTTGAAATTTTTCTTTCTCTATTGAAAACTCTTTTGTATTATTTCGAAATATTCGTAATATAATATTTAGCTCGTATTTGTTTGCTAATAATGATTCGTTTTTGTTAATCTTAAGTATATTATAATTAAACGATTCTTTCGTTTCTATATAATTACTTTTTTTGCTAAGTGCGTCTACTTAATCATTATCTTTGTCTAAAGTATATTATATCTTAAACTTGTATTATTCAAATCTTTTTAATTATCGCATTTGCTTTTTATTAAACTATTTAATAGTAATGAAGTGCACAAAGTTCTTGTAGTTTATAAGAATCGTGAATTTTGATAATTTTTCTATGTATACTTTTTATAATTTTAAGAAGACTACTATAGCGAGTAGTTTTTTATTGTGAACATTATAGTTTTGTTTAATTAACGAGAGTTTTTTTAAAAGATACGTCATTAAATGTTATATATCTTCATATCTTTAATTGAAGCATGCATCGATAACTAGATTTAATGCGTTAATTTCAATTTTGTTTAATAATTATAAATCGTACATTTTTAATACTAATTTTTTTAAGCATTCTAGCTTAAGGTTCTAGAATGATTTTTCTTCTACGAATTTCTATAATTATAACGTATTTTTTTTCGTAAAATTCGTCAATAATATTGCGTTTATTAAGTAGTTTTTAATGAATTTCTTGTTGTAGTTTATAAAACTTAGAAAGAATTGTACTTTTTTAACATTTATTAATCATTTTTATTCTTTAATTGCTTGTAATTTTTTAAAATTCATGCGTATTTTATGTTGTTTAACGACAAATCTAAGAAAGTTAATTTTCTTTTAATAAAATTCGCATTTCTTTAATTTAAAATGTAAGTTTTTTATGTTTAAACATTCTAATACTTTGAAAATATTATTAACATACTTTTTTAAAATTTTTAAGTAAATCATGATGTCGTTCAAGTATGCTATGACAAATTGATTCAAATATTGTCGTAGTACATTATTAATTATTTTTTGATACGTTGCTAGAGCGTTTGTGAACTCGAACGACATTATTATGTATTTGTATAATTTATATTGTATACAAAAAGCTATCTTTTACTTTTTTCTTATCTTTATTTTAATTTAGTTGTACGTTTTTTATAAATCTAGTTTAGTAAAGTACTTTGCTTCAAATAATCAATTTTGAAATTCGCTAATATTAAGTAGTAAATATTAATTTTTGATCGTAATATTATTTAGCTTCTAATAATTGACACATAAACGAAAAGTTTCATTCTTCTTTAATACAAAAAGAATCAAGTATTCTATCTATAATTAGAATTTTTTAATAAATTTTTTTTTTTCGTTTTTTACTAGATATTTGCGAAGTACTTCGAGCTTTTTTTTGAATAAAGTATATATAAGTTTAAACGTAGATTGCTTGCTTAGTTTAAATCTAATTTCGTAATTTTACGATTAATGTTTAGAAAAAGTCTTTATCGTTTTTTTTTCTTAGAATAGATGCTCTTAATTGTTGTATATTTGTGATACGTATTTTAACGATTTCTTCGTTGTACTAAATAGTTCAAGATTTCTAGAAAATTTGTAATTTTTTTCATTTACTTTAACTTTATGATTCGATTAATTTTTATTAATATTTGTTAAGTCGAACTTTGTTAGATCTTTTTTTTGCGAAAATGCAAATTTGTTGTTTGCGATCGATTTTTAATTTAATTTTTTATCTATTATTGAACGTTATTGATGCGTAGGTTGAATGTGAACTACGTGATCACATTGCGCAAATTTGAGTACTTGTATATTCTAGTCAACTTCTAGATTGTGTTGCTTTAATCAAAACATTTTTAGAACAATATCGTAAGTAATTATTCTTACTATATTAAAGATTAGTTTCTCGTGATATTGTTAAATAATTATTAATAATAACTTCGTTTCTTTATTTACTTTTTCATTCTTGTTAAGTAATAGATTTCCATCTACAATTATTAGATTGTATGCGTTAGACTTCTTTTAAGTAAAGTACTTTTCTCTATTAACAAGAGCTTTAATCATAAAATTATTTATCGCACTAGAATTGATCATTGCGATAAAACGTCGTTCATTGATTTTAACTAATGTAATAAAACATCGTGCGTATGCTATTAAGTTTAATTGCTACTATTGAGCTAACATATTACATTTCTTTGATATGCTTTTTACTAAAAAATTTGAACTTTTCTCTATTTTTGTGTTGCGACTTTTGCTTCGAGCGTTTGCTTGCGTTAAGCTTTCTTTCTATGCTAAATTAATGACTTTAGCTTTCTAGAAAACTAGTTGACTTCTTCTTTGTCTTTTAGATGAGTCTAACATAAGTCGTTATAGCATTTTGTTTAACTAAGTGTCGCATGTTTCTTTGCTTCCTTTATCGCTTATTTAGATAAATTAACATTGCTTAATTGTTGTTCGATTTCATTAAAAATATCTCTTTCTATAATGGCGTCGCTTCTTAGCGCTTTTTCGCATTTATTTACGATCTAATTTATTTGTTGTTTCTTCGATAAACTAGCTAAAGTCTTAAAATGCTTTATGATGTCGTTTAAACATTTGTAAAAGTTCTTTTAGTTGTATTTGTTGTCTAAGTTTGTTGCTAAATAAAAGTATGACGTTTTTAATCGTTTCGCTCTTATAGTTTCATTAAGTGTTTGATTAACTTTCTACGTAAATGCGAATGTCTTGTTTAATAATGTTTTATCTAGGACTTTTTGTAACTAATTTAGATTTTTTACTAAATAGTAGTTGTCATTCGATTTAATTTTGAAGATGTTCGTCTTTGTGTTAATTTGCTTTCTAATGTCGTTCTAGCTATTAGATATTTCTCTTAACATAGCATTGATTTGTTAACGATTTATTAAATTTCGTGATTAATAATCTCTTGCGAAGTGACTTAATTTGTCACATAAATAGTACGTTTTCTAGAATTTATTATTTTGCTTTTCTTTAAAGTTTTTTCCTTTACATTATTAAATAAAATTTAGTTTTATAAATGTAGATTTACGATAATTAAAATTATTGTATTTTTAGTTAAAACGAAATTCTTTTTACTAATATTTGATCGTTAATTCAAAAAAAATTCTTGCTCTTTCTTAAGATTGATTGTATTTTTTTTTTATAGCTTTTTTATATAGTTTGTCGTTGAAATCGATAATTACTTCGATGAGATTAAACATATTGTTAAAAATTCTTTCATTACGCATAATTTCGTTCTTTAGATTGTTCTTGTAATTTCGTCGAAACATTGTTATAAATGCGACATCGTTTCACTTAATTAAATTAATATATTTTTAGAATTTAGCTACATAGTTTGCTACAAAAATTCGTTAAATTAGATGTTAAATCACTCTTTTTGCGATTTGTTTTTCGTTAAATATTTCAAAGATTCTTCGAAGCTCTTTTTTGAAATTATTGAAGTTTGTGAACATTATACGAGGATTTTCGCTATTGTTTTTTAAATATTTTCGTAAGTTTAACTTGAGTTAATGTTGAACTCTTTCTCTAAGAAATGTTGATGCAAAAATCGTCTTTTAGTTCGCTAGAACAAAATAGAAGATAAAATAGATATTTATTTGCATAAGTTAGTTCTCTAGATCAATACGATCTTCATAATAGATATTAGATTTATTGATTCTAATCTTGTCGTCTTTCATGATTAATGATTGGCGTGATACTAATAAGCTAGTGCTTAGAATAGAAACGCGTTAATCTAATATAAACATCCTTAGAGTGTTTAAAGTGTTACGCTAGTACTTTCTTTTAAAATATTAAAGTGAGTTATGCTTTTAAAGAAATTTGTAGACGTCTTCAAACAATGCAAGCAATCACTTGATAACAAAGATTTGCAACTATAAACAATTTCTATGTTCAATAAATTTTAGTAGAGATTCGATGAACTAGAGTAACAATAAGTAAAAATTTATAATGAGTTAAACACGATTCATAAGAAAGTCGTATTTTAGTTTCTATATACTAAAGAAATAATGATTGTTCGTCTTGTTTGCGCGTCGAACATAGCGAACATAATTGTTCGCAATGTTCGTTCGTCGAACATGTCGAACATGATGTTTAGATTGCTCGCTCCTTAAGCATAGCGAACATAATAATAGGTTCGCCCCAAAGACGTAGAACCTGAACCACTAGTATAGCTTTAATAAGCTTGTAACACAAGTCTTCGAAATTAATTACAAAGATATTTTTGTTTCGATTGTTAAATTTAATATCTTATAAGTATTTTTTGTTATTATTATATTAAAAAATCTAAAATACTATTAGATAAATATTAACAATATCTTTATTGGTAAGTTTTTTCTTAAAAAAAAGATTTATATAATATTTTTATCTAAAATAAATATATTTTTAAAACAATGTTTGCGTATTTTTCGAAGTCTTTATAGTTTAAAATAAGTTACTTGCAACTAATATAAATGCTATATTAAAGAGTTTGTTAAGTTAGACTTTAAACAATACAATATTAATCTTTGTCTTTTATTGTATTTCGAACAACGTATTATATTTTTATTTTATATTAACAATATTGCTATTGTTGTACAATTAATAGATAATATTAATTAATTTAAACGCGAATTTCAAAAAATATTTAAGATAAAGAATCTAAGAAAAATAAAAAGAATTTTTAATATTAGAATTACTCGCGATCGAAAAGTTAAAACTCTACGTATAAATTAATTCTATTATATTAACAAGATACTTAATAGATTACAAATGTTTGTTAACAAAAGCAATTTAATTAAATTGTCTATAAATAAATACAATTCTCTTTAATTTGTTAGATCAAAAAATAAGTAAATTAATTAAAAAAATTATTAATATGCAATCGAAAGCATTATATATATAGCTATTTATACTTGCTCAAATATTGCTTTCGCAATAGAATATCTAAGTTAATATTTTGTTAATTCGATAAAATATTATAATTAGATCTTAAAAATATTGCTTTAATATTTTTGCTTTATTGTCGACAAAAGACTAATATATAGCAACAATAGAAATTTATATTTAGTAATATACTTTAACTTAGACTATATATTTGATAGATTAAATTAAAAATTAATTCTTAAATATATATTTATAATAAGCGAAAAATTAATTGTATAAATATTATATAAGTAGAAATTAGTAACAATGTTTATTATTAAAACTAAGTATATAACTCTATTTATATATATTAGAAAAAGTCTATAAATTATATAGATTCTAAGAGATACTAATTATATAAAATATTTTAGAGATTTACTAAATTGTATAGATATTGTTAAGAACAAAATATACAGATTTGTATTTTTTATACAACTAATAAGCAACAATTAAGCAACTTTAGCACTTATTAAGAACGCTTATATTAATAATAGATTAAAATATATTAATATAATACTTTATTATATTAGAGATCTTTGCAAAAGTAATTATATTTATATTAGTTTTGTTTAAAGCGTAGATATAATAGCAAACAAGCTAACAAAATTATTGCTTAGAAATAAGTTTAAAATCTTTATTAGATAGCTTGAATTAATAAATCAAAAAATTAGTAAAAACTAATAAATATATTATTATCGAATAAAAGTATTGCGCAATACAATAACAATATATTTGAAGTCTACAGATTAAGATAGTATTAGATAGACAATTCGAAGAGCTATTTATCTAATTTTAATTAATCTGTTTAGCAAGTTAATTTAGATCTAAATTAATTTAATTTAGATAAGCTAAACTTAATTGAAACTAACTTAGAGACTGCAATATATTCTGCAATCTTTGCTCTTTATATATAATTATTCTCTAGAATACTAATAATCTACTATATTGTTTGTTATATCTTTTAATAGCTTGCTTTAAAAGCAATAAAAACAAGCAACTAACAAATTGTTATTGCGTTATTGTATATTAAAGTTTGACTAAAATTAAGATATTTTTAATTTAATATTAGTACAACTATATAGTATACTATTATTATATATTTTAATTAAATATATATAAAGTATATTAAAATCTAGCAACAAATATAGTTTAATTAATACAAAATATAACTATTTAATTTTAATTGTATAGCAAATATATAAGTTGTAACTTTACAAACATGTTGCAAAAACTTGTATAGAATTTACACTAAATAGTTGCACGTCTAACAATATTACGGGGTTTCGCCTTAGACCTGATGAGAAAAAAAATTATATAACCCTAAAATAATATAGACCCTAGATTTTTCTTGGCATCAGGTCTGAGGGCTGAGGCAAGGTAAGCGCGACTTACCGGAAATAGCACTGAAGTACTTTAAGAATAGCACCCTAAGCCTTATAATGCTTGGCATGATTTATTTAGAGCACCACACCACCACAGCATTTGCAACATCGGCCCCCAACAGTCACTCAATGCAATTTACACTCAGAGTACAATCTGTGTTTTCACTGCCTCATGCGCCCGCGAGCTGCTAATTTTAGGCTTCGCCAAATTAAGAATCAAGCGCTTTGGGCTCTGGAAGTGCGCATTGACGGGATGGCGCTGCAGTGGTTGATCAGTGATGGCCCACGGCCAAAGCGACAGAGAATCAGGACACGCGTTATTTGAAACCGTTTGAGGACCCGAGAAAGGACCAGAAAAGGGGTGATTACTGTTGGATAGAAAGCTTGTGATTTCAACGGTGATTGGCTGAGCTAGCGCTGGGCGATCGGTAGCCTTGCACTTATATAGCTTTCACCTTCCTTAACCTCCTTCGAGCCACTTTCGTGAAAGCTCACAAAGTATATTACGTGATACCGCCTGAAAGCCACGTCATATGGCCAAGTCGCAGTACGGCATTGAGGTTCTAGCACCTGGTGTTGGTGATATTATCGCAGAGTGAGTCGTCTGTAACTGATTTAGGCTCTTTCACGTTTTGGAAGTATTCTTTGATTGGCCAAAGGACCTCTCCGTGGAGTCATCTTCATGCGTTCATATACAGCATTGTACATTCCTTGCTAGGTGTTAAACTAATATTCGCCTAGTGTTGTCTTTGTTCATGGATTGACTGGAGGGCGACGGACTACCTGGACTGCTGGCTCAGGATCTGTCGGAAGCAAGATTGAAGAGAAGCCGAGAAAGATATTCAGTTTTTTCCGTCGCTCTAAAGGCAGAGTATGCGAAGAATTGATCTCTGAAAAGAAGGTAACAAAAGGTCTATGCTGGCCGCAGACTCTTCTACCAAGTATCATAAGCAACTGCCGAATCATGACATGGGGCTATGATGCGGATGTGACCAGTTTCTTCAAACCTGCTAGCAGTAATACGACGTTCCAGCATACCCAGAATCTGCTCGCTGAACTCGAGCGACATCGCAGAGACACCAATGAGGTCAGTGCTCTACATTAAAGTGCTCGGGCTTCTCGTTTGAGCTTATGTATTCTGTACTTGCAATGCTTTGACCGTTTGCCGCTTTGGCGCTATGCTTCCGCTGGTCTTTCAGCCCATTTTGATATCGTTATTTTTTGTTTTCCTATACGCCGTTGTATGATTGCACCGGTTGTTGCGAGGTCTAGCACAACTCAAGCGGGCTATTCATACAAGGGAGCGTCGCTGACACAGTTAGATCAATCGACCCATCGTATTCGTTTGTCATAATTTGGGCGGCATTATTGTGAAGGATGTAAGAGTCACCTATCCCTCGCATCCAAGATTACGTTGGGAAGCTGCACGTCAATCATCTTCAGATTGTACGTGTGCAGCTATAGTGTGATGCTTTCCAGGGGTTCAGGGCATCGCACTCACGCCTTCTGTCGGGTACTCGAATCCAGTGAGGCAAACAACAGCTATGGGCGTTCGCTGGTTGGTTAGGCCATCGACCTTCTATCGTCACGTTTCCTTGCGAATGCTAAGGCTTCTTGCCGGCTTGGAAGGCTGAACACTTTCGTTGACTGATGCTTCATTATAGGCGCTCGAATGCTCCAGGAATACTTTACTCGTTCATCTCCAACCGATTTTCAAAGCGTCCTACGGCGTAATATTTCTGGGAACACCTCATCGAGGCACCGGTAAAGCTGACCTCGGCGAAGCCGCCACTACTTTGCTGAAGACATTCCTACACGACGCAAACTCAGCTTTGCTTCGAGATCTGCAGGCAGAATCTCAAACTCTCGATCGCATATCAGCTGCTTTTAGCAGAATGCTCGCACAGAGGGAAATCAAAGTTCATTCTTTTTGGGAAGAGCTAGGTATGACGAATTTGGTCGGAGCTAGGAAGGTAGTCGAAAGATCTTCGGCGGTCATAGGAGATGCGAGGGAGGGCAAGGAAGGAATACACGGTAATCACAGAACCATGACCAAATTTACATCAGCACAAGATCCGGAATTCAAGAAGGTTTCAGATGTCATATGGCGATTTGTGCGAGACGCGGCTGTGGCTTCGAATGATAGTGAGTAACAGTGATCGAAGGAGCGACTCTACATCTAAAAATTCTAGCGACACAGCTCAACATACCCGTCCCTGAGTATCGGCAGATACCATTCAATCGAAGCCATACTTTCCGAGACCGCCCGAAGGTCATCGAAGATGTCTTGTCTCCTCTTAGCTCACCTAATGGGTCAATCGTGGGACTGCAAGGACTTGGAGGCGAAGGGTAAGTATGCCACGTTGTCAACACTAACGGCGCTGATGATATTCAGAAAAAAATCTACAGCAAAAGAATGTACGCACGTGTGGATAGACCGGATTTCAAGCTCTATTATTTGGGTCAACGCTGACACAGTCGAGACTATTGCCAAGGATTTGAATCGATCTCTGAACTACCTAGGGGCGCATTCCAAGTCTCTACCTTCAGATGACCTGTTGGAGTCGAAACACTGCCACGAGCAGCATGGGTGGCAAGATGATCTCTTGGCAATCCATCCGCTAGTGCACGAATGGATTCAAGTCCGGCTATTACGGGACGCAAAGAGAGAGCGACTTCGAGACGAAATGGTGGCTTTGTCGAGTGCGCTTGCACTGCATCAGGTCCGGTTGGGCGAAGAAGGGAAAGATCGCAGACGGAAGGAGAAATCTCAGGACCCGCAAGTGCGGCGGACTGAGTCCATAACCCATACCAAAGAAGCCTTGGTCGACATGAAGGGCATAGATGTCGAGACCGTTCTCTTGGCGTCCGCGGATATTACCTGTCGACAATGGATATCAACATCCGCAGGAAAACAGCTGTTGTCAGCCACTGTTTCACGCTTTGCTGGAATTGCGCATTCCGTCAATGATACGGGAGACAGCCAATCATACGATGAAGCCCATGATGCGCCGACGATGCTGACCGCGATGGTGTATGAAACTTGGGGTCCGCTATGGGCTGGACTCTACAACTCTTGGTTCATCGTGGGAAATCTTGTTATCGATTTCATGGTTACCGGCACATATACTATATTGGGTTTCTTGTTGTCGTCTTTCGTTGTCTGCGAGCTCTGACGAAGAAGCCACTGCCATGTTTTTTACTTCCGCACAGATTCCAGCTTTTCCTCAGGACCCGTCTGTGTGGGAAGAAGAGTTGAAAGTGCGCCAGGGGCTATCCTTGAAAAGCATCCAATCTCTCAGCTATACTATCCTTGGAAACTTCCCCATTTTATGATTCCTTCTGTATGAAAAGTCGGTCAAGGTTGTGCTTGGTACACTCATTTCCGTCACAGTCATTCTATGCTCTTGGCTGCCATTGAAGGCTTGCTATAGCCTCAATACCGTTGTATTTTCTTATACCTCCATATATATATATATATGAACAGCAAAATCTCGAATGGTGAACGAGGTGCCTATTACGCATTGGAGGAGCCAATGACCGAGGCAGCGTGGGAGTTGGAGGCGCAGTGGATCGGGCTATAAATCTGCTTCTAAGGTGGATTTAAGATGTTTCAAGGCTGGTCGCTCTCCGGAAGCCGAGAAAGTGCTTATTGGCCGTCTTGATGGCTTTGCTTCACAGGAAAGTGAAACATGAATGAAGGCAATTGTGTTAACGGCCGATAGCATGTAAAGTCGCGGGGCATACTGCGAAAGCAAGAAATTTTCGAGCTCCTACGCAACTCCATTTATTGGCGGGCCCGAGTGGGAGGCGCAGAATTCTATCTGTCGGTTGTGCCTTGGTATCCTCAAATCTGGGAAGGAACAGTCTCTAGGATGCCGAAGAGTTACTCATAGAGTACATCGTAGCCGTGATGCCCAAGTATGCAAACTCGAAGCACAGCTGTATAGGGACTCTATTCATGACACGGGGGATCAACCCAGCCACCTACAGCGCTCTGGCTTTGGGCCAGATCTATGAACACTGTCAATTATACTGTGAAGCAGCTACATTATAGTCCTGGGGTGTAGATTTCTGTGGCCGGACTCAGAACTGGGGACCTGTCAAGCGGCTTTAGAAACGCCACAGAGAACTCGGTCTTCTGTCGAATGAGGTCTTCCAAAGACTAAATGAAGAAGCTGACACGTTGTCAGAGTACAGAGGTCGGAAGCACAACTACGAACACAGTGGGTCCTAAGGTATGCGGTGATTGGAGACGGCCTTTTTGACAATTACCGTCAGAAAGTAAGAGATCTTGAAGGGCAAAATCAGGGGGTCAAGAAGCGCTTCTATGATTATCTAAAACGAAACAACAGAGATGACTTTAGTAATGTCGATGCTGTTTGGGATACGATGCTGATAACGAAATCGACCGAACGATTCGGATGAATGTCGCAAGTCAGTTATGGGTCGCTTGTGCTGGTTACAGTGTCCTTCGCAAGGTCGCGTCATCCGCTGATACCCATGATTTACTGATGTCGTGTGATACTCATACATTTATGCGGGTCGACTGAGCGATTGGGTCGCTCATCCGACGAAGGACCATGATTGCCAACATTCCATGTGGTCGGGTAAAGCCACTGGGAACTTCGAATTGTATGTCTGTTCGACCCTTCCAACTCCTGGTTCTCAACATACGATCCAGCAATTGCACAGAGGGAGCATCCATTTCAACTGCCAGCCTTGTCGACATCTTTGGATAATCGGCTCTTTGCTCGAGGTGGATGCTTTACTACATACGGAAAGGTGTTGAGGAAACCATGTGTGAGAGACTTAGCTCAATATGCCCAATCTATATTGTTCTTGCTGCGGGCTTCATGAATTGGGTATCGGTGGGCAAGAATTGGTGCACGCATCTCCCGCTAACTATGAAACGACGGGATTATCCGTTGACGATCCACTGGACGACCAGTAAATGCCCATCGCTCAATGGGTGAGTCGTCAAAGCACTTCACTGGTACGATCTCCGAATCCATGCATAATTTTCGAATGACGGTTCGAATGTATATCTTGAGTTGTATGGACCACTGAAGTGCATCATGCTAACGACATGTAAGAGGCGGGCTTTCCCCCGTTGCGCAAAATATCGACTGCCCGATTTCTTAATGACAAGTTTTCCTATCAAGTCTGCATCATGAACTGCCCGAACCATCACTGGCTTTGCGGTCACTTACGAAGGCAGCGAGGGATCCCCCTTCTAACCTCAAGCCTCCAACGATAATTGTCGAAAAAGTCTGACTGCCCTTCGTATCAGACCTTCCCAATTTCCCAACCTGCATACCCTTCTTCCCCTCCCACCACAGACCTTCCCTCTCCTTCCCCCAGCCACGAACGTCGGATTCTCGCTTTACGCGGCACTCGGTTGTGCAAGCGGCGTCTGAATCCTCGCCTTCTACTCAAGCCCGACCATGGCGACCCATGGTTTCGTTTTAGCATTTGTTTGTGCAGCCTAAACTGTCTTGCTACTTTTTCTTTACAGCAGAGTGCAGGCGTGCAGAAGACAAAGACTGTTGGGCCGATTTCTCTGGAGGTGGTTTGAATTATGTTAAGTGGAGACACGGGTCTACGAGAGCGCGATTGGAGGTGACTGGCAGGGTGTAGAGGAAGCGGCAGTGAGACAGCCGGGATGGCTTTGTGGAGGATTTGGGGGCCGGTGGGGTGGGCGAGAAGGGAGCAGACTGGGATGAGCAGGCCGAGGAGGAAGCACATCTCGGAGGATGAGTGAGCTATCGACAGAAAGGAGATGTAGGACTGTAGAGATGGGTAATGGTTCAATAGCCGTTGAAAGAACTTTCCACAACGAGAAAATACCACATCGGCTGACGGAAGGAAATCATCGCGTTGTATGCGATCTAAAGGCAGCGAGCCTTACGGTACATAGCTATCGATGAGAACACGGGCCTCGATCTTGTATCAGTTGCCGTCCCAAGCATATCTCTACTATGTTCGTTCAATGCTGGATTTTCATGCGGAGATTCTGTCCTATGCACTGGCACGTGTTGGGCGTATTGATCCCCGGCCACATGTATGCGAACGTTTTGACGGATTGACGATAGGCTTGTTGAACGGGTGGAGACCATAGCTAAAGAGGCAATGTGAAAGCATCTCACACATACGATGGTCCGACGAAAGAAGAGGAAGAAGTACTGATCGAAGGTATACGCCGAGCCATTCCATGTCTCAAACGTGCGCCATACCAGAATACGGAATCACGAAGTGATCTCTGGTCGTCTTCTGCCGCGAGACACCCATGTCCAATCAGAAGCTATCACGAATGCTTGTGAAGAGACAGAGAGAAGTGTGTACACGTCTCAATTTTGATTACTGAAGCTATCGTGACTTGCTCACCAACTTTACGGCCAGATATTGTAGTGTCAAGCACTAGGATCGATATCAAGCAACAACGAGCAAAACAATTATACGAGTATTCCGAAACGCTCCCTAGATTAGGAGATTCCATGCCGCGATTTTGAGTCCCACCAAAACCGAGTCCCTGAGCGGCAAATCGACACGCTTGTACTCAAAAATATCCCTCGACCTGGGACGCGAAAGGAAATGAAAGACGAAGGATTGAGACTAAGAGACAGAGGGTCGTGCTTGGCAGCTGTTCGCAAGAAAGTCGATGCCGGAAGTGCGCAAGCCGAATCGTTCGGCGTCGCGCAGGTCTCGGACATAACCGAGACACTAACCGGTCTCCATTCCCAATATAGTTGGAGAAAGAGGTCAAAGTGGGATAATTCCAAGAGAACACTCCAGAGCGAAGAGAAACGACACGCCATCGTGCGCCTAGGCCTAGATACATGTAGGGTCATGTTTAGCTGGTTACGAGCTATCTAAGTAGTTCCCACACACCCCGGTGACAGCTTGGCGAAATTAAAGCAATGATCCTAATGCTGGATACGTCATAGCGGCGCATACTTTACTTGATTCGAGGCAAGCGAGCAACAGGCACATAGGTTTACAGGTGCAGGTGGTGCAGATTTTATGTGGGATCGAGCCGGACTCGCGGATAAAGTAGTGCTTTGACATCCAATTGGTGGGTTTGCGTCGTGATTTAACCCACCATATACTCCGTATGGATGCTGCAAATTCGACGAAGCTCAAGGTGCCGCAGGTAGCGTAGACTTAATGTCTATTTATAGATATCGTCGAAGCAGGCCAAATCAACACTTGGTCTGAGCAGAAGGTCACAGGCGGACCTTTGAGAGCCCTGCAGGACAGGGGGGCTAGTGCCGGGGATGAGGGAGATTAAGGGGTCAGTGCTTGGCCGTCTGCCATACTATTTAGTATGGCAATTGCCCATTGCACTTCCCTCTTTCCTCCCCTCCTCA
>JAABUS010000821.1_pt1 | contig 74135 bp, 102 predicted proteins | sample 5560161 | NCBI WGS metagenome assembly JAABUS01 (sample SAMN10711885, study PRJNA513376) | rock metagenome | isolation source: Antarctica rocks | place: Antarctica: Victoria Land, Trio Nunatak nord | collected 2016-01-04
AATTGTCTAAAGACTCCCTTTCTGCTCCGGTAACTTATGCTGCTGAGGACAGCGGTGTACTAATTATACCAACCAAACAATTTATTCTATACGGGAAAGCCGATGCTAAATTCACAGATTTACAAGTAACTGCTGCAACAATTCAGCTTGACCAGGAGAAACAAATGCTTACTGCATATGGATCTACAGATACTACAGGCAATCCTTTAAATAAACCTAAATTAGTACAAGGCGATATGCAGAGCACAAGCGATACCATTCGTTACAACACCCGCTCTCAAAAAGGTTTGACAAAGAGCACATATCTGCAGCAGGGAGAAATGTATGTGTATGCCAAGACTATTAAAAAAATAAACGAAAATACTATATATGCCTGGCGTGGAAGGTTCACTACGTGTAATCTTGATACGCCGCATTTCGCTTTCAGAACACGTAAGATGAAAATGATCACTAACAAGATAGGAGTTTCAGGCCCTGCTTCTCCGGAATTTGAAGGAGTGCCTGTTCCTATAGGTATACCTTTTGGCATTTATCCTTTAAACAGAGGAAGGCATTCGGGTTTCCTGCCTCCTCAGTTTGCATCAAATGAGCAGTATGGGCTTGGATTGGAAGGGCTCGGCTTTTATAAGGTTCTCAGCGATAATTTTGATGCCACGGTCAGAGGTAACATATACAGCTACGGTGGATGGAATTTGAATCTTTCTTCAATGTACCTGAAGCGTTATAAGTACAATGGCCGCTTAAACCTGGCAATACAAAATACTAAGATACTTAACAGCGGAGGTTACGCAAAAGAAGAATTCACAAAAAGCAAAACTTTCATGATAAACTGGAGCCATAGCAGGGACAGTAAGGCGAGACCGGGGACGAGTTTTTCAGCTAATGTAAATGCAGGAAGTACCAAGTTCAACAGGTATGTTTCCAATAACTCATTACAAAACTTTCAAAACAGTTTAAGTTCTTCAATAAATTACACCAAAGACTGGGGTGGAAAATATAATCTTTCGGTTAGTGCAAACCATAGTCAGAATGGTAATTTAGGTTTAGTTAACCTTAATCTCCCCACGGCCAGTTTTAATGTTGTAACTGTTTATCCGTTTCAAAGAAAAGAAGCGGTTGGCACACCAAAATGGTATGAAAAATTGGGCGTGGGGTATACCGGAAATTTTCAGAACCAGATTTCTTTCTATGATTCCGCCTTAAGCTTTCGAAGGCTTTTAGATACTGCACAATACGGAGCTACCCATGTTATCCCCATTACTTTATCATTACCTCAAATAGGCTCAATCCAGCTTTCACCAAGCATATCTTATGAAGAACGCTGGTATGGTCAGAAATTTTTTCAAACGTGGGATACCAGCAGGAAGAGAGTAGATACCACTATTTCAAGAGGTTTATATGCTTCGCGGCAAATGCAGTTTGGTATGTCTGCCAGTACCAGGATTTTTGGTACGTATCAATTTGGCAAAACACATAAAATACAGGCGATACGCCATGAGATCAGACCAAGCTTAAGTGTTAATTACAGACCGGATATGCAAAAGGGAACTTACCATAATGTTCGAGTGGATAGTTCAGACATTGACCCTGTTTTCCGTCGCTATTCGCAATATGAGGGTGGGATTATAGGACCTTTTGGTGAAGGAAGGTTTGGAGGTATTGGCTTTGGCCTGGATAATACACTTGAAATGAAAGTCAGAAACAATAAAGACACATCAGAGGGAGGCACTAAAAAAATAAGGCTGATAGATGGGTTTGGTTTCAATGGTTCATATAATCTTATTCCTCAACGTAACGATACCTTTCCTTTAAGTAATATAAGTTTGTATGCCAGAAGTACACTATTTGAAAAAATAAATATAACAGCTTCTGCCAGTCTCGATCCATATAAAGTAGACTCACGGGGGGTTCGACGGTCAAAACTAATGTTGAAGGATAATCTATTTAAACCGGGAAGGATAACCAATGCAGGTATTGCAGTATCTACTTCGTTTCAAAGCAAGAGTAAAGATGGTAAAACGGATAAAGAAAGATTACCGGAAGATGATTATATGACGCCTGACGAGCAACAGCGACAATTGGATTATGTAAGGAGCAACCCTGCTGAATATACCGACTTCAATATTCCATGGAGCTTACAATTATCGTTTTCTTTAAGCTACTCAAAGCAGTATGGCAGTAATCGAACAATGTTGTCAAGGGTTTACTCTAATTTAAGTATTAACGGCGATTTCAGTTTAACTCCCCGCTGGAAACTTGGCGGAAATACTTACTTCGATTTTACTACCCGTAAAATACAGACCTTAACTATGTTTATAACGCGTGAAATGCACTGCTGGCAAATGGCAATAAACATTACCCCTGTAGGTCTCTATAGGTCTTTCAACGTCACAATAAATCCCAAATCAGGAATTTTACGAGACTTGAAGGTCAACAGATCGCGTTTTTTTTATCAGTAAAAACTATTTTTCCCGCAGATTTCACAAATGGCGCCGATAGAGCGCAGATTTTGTTATTTTTATACTTCAATAATTTTCTTTTCTGGGGGTAATCAGCGTAACCTGCGGGAGACTTATCATGACAGAAAAATGACATTTCTTTTATCGTACGTGGAGCAATATTTAATGTTTATAATGCTTTAGGTCGGTCTATCAGAGTCTGTTTATGAACTTGCTTTAAAATATGAATTAGAAAAGTCAGGCTTACTTGTTGACTCTCAGGAACCGCTTCCTGTTGTATATAACAATGTAAAACTTGAAGGTGGATATAGAATTGATCTATTGGTTAACAATAGTGTGATAATAGAAATTAAATCAGTAGAAAATCTTTCTAAGGTACACTATAAACAATTAATTCTTATCTAAAATTATCAGGGAAAAAATTGGGGTTGCTAATCAACTTTAATACAGAAAATATTTCCAAATCAATTTTTCGGAACGTAAATAATTTATAATACTGCGAGTTGTGGGAACACTTATTTTTCCCGCAGATTTCGCTAATATCGCAGATTGAGTGCGGATTTATATTTTTATACTTTAATAAATTTCTTTTCTGGGGTAATCAGCGTTATCTGCGGGACTTATAATAGTCCCACATAATTTTAAAAACCTTTTCTTTCAAATCTTTACTTGATATACCTTCTGAGCTGACTGGTTCAAGAAAGTGCATTTCAAGAGTATGTGGCCACAGGTAAAAAGTTTTATTGAGAGGTAAAACTTTTCCACTGTTAAATACAAGTGTTGGTATAATGTCTTTATGAGTCTCTACTGCCAGTTTAAAGGCTCCATTGTGAAAAGACTTTAAAGGATCAGAAGTCCGGTTTCTTGTTCCTTCAGCGTAAATAACCATATGCAATCCCTGTGACAAAGTTCTTTTCATGTCTTCAAAGCTCTGCCGACGGCTTTCTTCACTATCCCGGTCAACCAGCACTGTGCCGCGAATATATACCCATCGGAATATGGGAGTTTTTGAAAAAGATTTTTTCCCGATTGTTTTATTTGCTCCCGGTACAAAAGGGGTTGTAATGGGCACATCCATCAAAGAATTATGATTGCACACTGCTACATAATTCTTTCCTTTTTCAAAGTTTTCTTTGCCAATAACCTTTAAAGGAGAACCAATTAAAGTCAACCATACTCTCATCCATACTTTTGTTATCTGTCTGAAGGTTTCAGTGCCTGCAGGCTCTTTTATCAGGAATGTAATGCAAACCGGAATAATTATAATAAGCAACGTAGCAATGAAAGACACTAAACCCCACAAAGCCCAGAAAGCTCCAAAAATATTTTTAAGAATTTTCATATTGTAAATGTAGCAGTCATTCAATCAAGATTCCAGTCAATCACATCCTGCTTTTGTTTCATAAGATAATTATTTGTTTTGCTGAAATGTCTGCAGCCAAAAAAGCCTTTTTCGGCACTAAAAGGTGAGGGATGAGCCGCCTTCAAAACATGATGCCGTGTTTCATCAATTAAAACTTGTTTTTCCTGTGCAAAACGTCCCCAAAGTAAAAAAACAATCCCTTCCTTTTCTTCTGATACCTTGCTTATAACCGCATTGGTAAATTCCATCCAACCAATTTTTGAATGACTTGCAGGTTCATTTGCTCTAACGGTTAAAACGGCATTCAATAACAATACTCTCTGTGTTGCCCATTTGGTAAGGTTACCTGTTTTGGGAATAGGCATACCAATATCACTGTTTAGTTCTTTAAAGATATTTATGAGCGACGGGGGAGGAGTAACGCCATCAGGCACTGAGAAACTTAAACCATGAGCCTGACCATAACCATGATAAGGATCCTGCCCAAGTAAAACAACGTTCACCTTATCAAAAGGTGTCTTATCAAAAGCATTAAAAATGAGCGAGCCGGATGGGTAAATAGTTTTGCCTTGTGATTTCTCTACCTTTAGAAAAGTAACAATTTGTTGAAAATACGGTTTACCAAATTCCGTCTTTAAAACATTTTTCCAGCCTTCTTCTAATTTCACATCCATTTTTACTTAATTTTCGTTTGGATGCAAACTAATTAAAATTTACTTTTGCCACCTCTAAAACAGGTCCGGTAGCTCAGCTGAATAGAGCAGCAGCCTTCTAAGCTGCGGGTCATTGGTTTGAATCCAATCCGGATCACTATAACCCCTCACAATGAGGGGTTCTTTGTTTGATAAATACCATATTATCACATAAAAAAGCATATTTCTTCGGCTTGACGCTGTACTTTTGTTCTACAGACCAAAAATGATTGTGGAACAAAATGGTAAAATATGCAGTATTCAATCACCCCGGTGCTTCATCCCTATGCTGATAAGAGCGGTCTTCACAAGTTAAATCTGCAGGTAATATATAATAGAAAGAAGGCTTACGCACCTGCAAGTATTAAACTTAAGGAAGAATTTTGGGACAATGGTGTTATTGTTAAGCATCCTAACAGAAAAGTATTTTCGGATCTTCTCAACAAACAAAGAAATGAAATTGAAAAACGATTAATTGAAGCTATAAGAGAGAACGCTTCTATCTCAAAGCAACGACTGGGTGAAATAGCCAAGGGTCAGAAAGAGGGAAAACAAATACTAATCACGGATTTTATTTTTGACCAGGTTAAGCTGCTTAAAGGGAGGCTCACAGAGGGACGGCTTAAACATTACAAGGTAATGGCAGGTAAGATTGAATATTTCAAAGAGGGTGCGACCTTTCGGGAAATATCAATAACCTGGTTAGGCGAATTTGAGGCATGGTTAAGGTCCAAAGGGCTGCATAGCAATACCGTACTGAGTAATATGAGTTTGCTCGTAGGAATATTTAATAAAGCTGCCGTTGCCGGCTTAATCAAAAAGGAACAGTTTGCAGGATACAAGCGGCCGCGGTATACGCAAAAAATAAGCGAGTACCTTACCGAGGAAGAAATAAATAAACTGTTTGACCTGGTGAAAATTATTGAAAAGCCGGGTCATAAGCTTGCAGGTTATTATTATATACTCAGTTGCCTGACAGGTTACCGCCTTAGCGACGCTAAGTCTTTTGATTATAAAAAAAACGTGCAGGACGGAAATTTAATTCTCCAGGCAAAGAAAAACAAAGCCATTGTTTCTACCCCAATATTTTCGCGGCTTGCTGAAGTGCTCGAGTATATAAAAGACAAACCTTTACATCTCAGTGAGGATAAAATACGGCAGTATATAAAAGAACTGTTTTCTTTAGTGGGTATTAACAAAGATATCTCTTATCATTCTTCCAGGCATAGCTACGCAATGCTTCTTATTAAAAAAGGATTCAGTATTGACGAGGTTGCCCAGGCTATTGGTGATACAGCGATAGTAGCGAAAGTATATGCCAAAATCAGCAACCCGCATTTACATAAAAAATTCAAAGAACTTTTAGGGTAAAATCAGAAATTCATTTTAAAAAACTTTGGAAAATATTTGTTTATTCAGTAAACAATTTGTATATTTACATCAGATTAGCAATAACGCTAAAACAACAATAAAAACTTTGCAAAATGAACACTTTATTTCAAACAACAGCTGTAAACCCAATCTTCTCTACAAAAGGAAACGGTCAATTTGGAAATGTAGTAAGAACCGGATGGGTTTCATGTAAATTAGGTAAAAGCAAAAAGCAAATTATTTCAGATGCTTTAAACAATTCTAATGTGCAGCAGGTTTACAAAAGAGGAAATAAAATTTATGCTTTTTATTTAAATGGAATAGAAAGTCAAATTGCTTAACTCGCAGTTCCCGCAAAGTCTGCGGGTTTGGGGCAGGTTAATAGCCTGCCCATTTTTTTATGAAAATTATAATTGATACAGATGTTTGGGTAACTCCTACCCGCTACGCATCTCAAAAAGGCGTAACTAAGCAGGTTGTAAACAATTGGATCAAAAGAAATAAAATAACAACCTGGTTTATCCCGGAATTGGGGTTGAGATTAATAAAAACTAATTAACCCTTTTCTATTTTTTCAGCAACCTTAACCCTTCCTCAATTAACTCAATCCCGGAAGTCTTAGAAACATTCTTTATCTTAATATCCGTTAACCCGCAGATCCAGTCAAGTGAAGTATTATGCAGCCTGGCTGCAGCAACCATATTCTTAATAGTAAATCCTCTTTTCCCGGCTTTCACCATGCTGGCATTGCTGCTGTAGGCTCCTATCTTTTCGCACCAATCCACATCACTATCAGCAATACGCTTCGCCAGTGCCTCAGCCAACAGCAACAGCATTCTTTTATCCCAAATATCCTGCTTACTATTTGATAATTTTTTTATCATTATGTTTTTTGTGTAGTTTTGGGATAAAGATGTCATATGCCTGAACAAGCAATTCAACAAGTCATAATGAAAATTGAAGATGCTAATAGCTTTGTTTTGTCTGCAAATCTTACTAAGTCTCAAGTATCAGAGTTATTAACTGAAATAAAAAAATTGGAGCAGTCAATTATTAACAGGATCGAGTTTGATTATTTAATTGGATAAAAAAGCATTTCTGTTGGCTCCAGTCTACTATTGTCAAGAGGTTCAATTACAGCAGATATTTGTTTGTCTGTAAAGAAAATAGACGTAATGGAATAAACGATTTTGTTCTCTTTGTCAAAATATTTGAAGCCCACACTTGGCGTAAAATCAATGTCTATGGTTTTAATAAAATTGAAAATACGCTGTCCGTCTTTTTGAGAAGCTGAATACAAATAGATTGTCATAAATGTTCTTTTTAAAATTTTAAAATCTGTTATTTATGTCGGATAACGAAAGCCTTGAGTACGAAATCGTTGAAACTTCATATCCTGCTCCTGTTGTAATTAAATTTGACGGTGTCATATTTTACTGAGCCATTATCAAATTGATAATTTTTTTATCATTATGATAATGGCTCATTGTTAGTTGGCTGGCTTAATTTAGGCTTATACGTTTTACCTTTTACTGTTGCAGATATAGAATTAATGCGGTCTGTATCAACTCCATTTTTATGTGCAATAAGAGAAAGCAATTCTGTTTGCGCCTGGAGGTTCTTTACGATCGTGTCAATCCTGAATATTGACCTGGTTAGAAGTACAGCAATTGCAAATACAAATATGCCGAATATAACGGCTGCGATAATTGATCCTTCCATAAGTGTAGGTTTTTATTATTAAATGTTATAAAATCTAAATATTTTAGTTGTTTTTTGCTAATAACCCTACTAACTTCACGCACTTCACTTCCAATTTTTTTGAAAAGCTGTTACCGAACGCCTGTTTTTCTTAATCTTAAAAAAACAGCTTGCTATGTCTAAGAAAAAAAAATCAAAAAAAAACTCATTTAAAAAGTGCATTACTTCTTTTCGAGTTCGTTTTTCAGTGCCTTTATATTATCAGAATACATTAAACGAATTTGAGTATCTAAAACAAGGGGATCAGTATCTTCCAGTTTTGCCAAAATTCGAATCAAAATAGTTTTGTTAACCAGACTTAAAGCTTTGGTCTCCACTATTTGCTGAAATAAATCTTCTAATCCCATATCAATTTCCAGCTTTTCGGTTAGCCTAATGTCAAGTTTTGTATTTACAAGTTGAACAAAATCGTTCTCTAATTCTGCCCGGTTTGTATATGAATACAAATTCGCTCTTGTCATTCCTATTTTACTTGCTGCCTCTTCCATAGTAAGGCCCTTTATCTTAATTGCACGCCTAAAATCTTTCCCTGTTATCATAAAATATTTTCAATATTCATTAACAAACCTTTAACTATTTATGTATTGTTTTGTAAATACAAAATGTATAGCTTTGTTCTATTACTACGAAATAAAAATACAAAATAAAACAAATGGCAAGGCAATTAACCAAAGAGGCAAAATCAAAATTATTAGATGACGCATCCTTATATGCAGACATATGCTTGCTTATAGGGGTAAAGCCAAATTCTCTTACACAACTTATTTATCGAAATTCTTCTTGGTTAACTAACCATGACGTGGTTTTAAAAATTGCTGAAGCTATGCATAAGCAAACCGAGGAAATATTGGAAGAAGCTGAAGAAAGCACAGTAGTCATGCCGTAATCGCAGAATATGAAAAGCCCCCATGGGTCCCGGGCTGATGTGAAGGTTATGCCCGGGCTCATTTTCAAATACAATATGACTGTAGATTTTTATAAATGCTAGTGATCAGATTTAAAACTTTTGTTAATGAATAAGGCAATGGAGAAGAATGATGAAGTTAAAACTATGCTATTAGAAGCCTGCCAGGCCGCATTAAACTGGGCCATCGACGACAAAGGCAACATGGACTTTATTGATCTGGCAAATAACGTAATACCAAAACTTGAATCAGCCATTAAAAAAGCAACTGTATAATGTCAGACTTAGCAACACTTGAACGTAAGATCGAACGGCTGATAAGTTCAATTGAAGCCATAAAACAGCAACAGGAGCTTTTGAATGAGGAAGAAGCAGCGAAATTTTTAGGCCTGACAAAAAAGGGCTTTCAGAATTTATTCTATGCCGGCAAGATCGCTCCTGACATGTACAAATTTGGCATCAACGGCAAGAGGATGTATTACAAAAACAAACTCACATTATGAATAATACAGATGATCTTATTTCCGAAGAAGAGTGCAACTATCTCTTAGCACTATGCAGCGCAGAAATACCTATGCTAAAAGCAAAAATTGAATTATTGGAATTAATAAAATCAATAGAAGAATTATGAACCTGTATATAAGTTCACTTGACAACGATAAAGACGAAAGCGGGGAAGTTGAAATCACCTGGTGTAATACCTGGGATGAACTTACCTGGGATGAGAAGGCTTATACCAGTGAGCAGAATGATATTATAGTTGATGCCATTAATAAGCGGTACCGCTATATACTTTCTCAAATAGAGAAGGAGGATAGAGAGGCGATGTGTGAGGCCGGAAGCTGGTAGAAAAAAAGGGTTTATAAACTCATTGGTAAAATTATTTACCAATTAAAAATCAAATATCACAATGAAAACAAAGATGGTCTCTATTGCAGTTAAAGTATTAATTACTTCTATGCCGATATTAAGTTTTTGGAGCGTAGTTAAGGACGTGTTGAGAGCAATTGGCAATGCTCATCCTATTTTTTAACGTCCCCCTAAAAAAGAGCCGTCGTGAATGGCGGCTCTTAATAAAATAATCAATGATGACAACATTCAAAAATGATGAACTGCAAAAAATGTAATCGAGAAGCTAAAATGTTTTGGACAAACAAATCTAAAACAAATGGACATAGCGAAACGTTCCATCGTGATATGTGTCCTGAATGTTACGAAGAGGTGTATCGTAAAAAACCATTGACTTTGCATGAAATTAATGAACAAAGAAAAAAAACATCATGGGTAATCATCGGCAGCAAATGAATGATAAAGACAGGTTAGAATGGGATATTATGCAATACAATAAAAGGAAAGAAGCCCAGAGGGGGCATAATTACAAGTACTTAACTGATGACCTATGGAATAAATTAATTTCAGATGGTTATACTGAAACGACTTTTAGTAATGGAGAAAAAACAACGTTTTCAGAAAGTACAGCAGTCGGTGCAGTTCAAGAATTTAAAAGAAAATTTTATTATGCTCGTATTATCTGTGTAGCTAATAAGCTAAGGATTAAGCAATATTCAGTTTGGTATAAAAAAGGCGTTCTTCTGCAAACATTAAACCTTAATAGCAAAAAATCATGAACGGCTTAACCCTCCTGCAACTAAAAAAAGATCACGAAGAATGCCTTGACCTTCTGCGTCAAATGGGGGATAAGAAAAGGCTTATCCGGGCTGATAAGGATTACTGTAATTATTTCCTTGGTCAGACCGGGTATTGGTCTATTTTAAGAACACAAATGCTTGCTAAAAACGAGGCTGAGCTTGAGGCGCTGCAGAAGCAATATGAAGATGTGGCATGCGGGATAATTGATAAGATGTTTAAGGTTTTACAAAGTTCTTTTTAAAATAAACATTATGAAATTTATAGTCAGCAGTTTAGCTATTCGAAAGTTTCTTAAAGAAATTGATCTCGATGTTACGGATGGTGCTCATGAATTAGAAGTTCATATTAAAGAAAGGGAACTTTTTATGGGTAATAAAAAAATAAGTATTGAATCTTCTTTTGATTCTGATAAAGCTTTTGTAAGCGTTAAATCATTAAGAAAATTAAGTCAGATATGTGGTTTACTTAAAGAACAACCCATAGTTATTTTATTGGAGACAAATGAATGGATAAATATTCAATCAATAGTTATATAAGAAATGACAACCATAATCATAATTGCCTTACTAATTAACATAATCGCAACCAGGTTAATTAACGCAAAGCCTAAAGAAAAATGTTGGGTTGACAGAACGGAAAATATTAAAATGACAATCGTAATCACAATTGTCTTACTCACTCACATAATCCTAAGCTTGTTTTTTAAAGCTAAAGGAAAGCCTAAAGAACAAAAGTATTGGGTTGACAGGCACGGCCGTATGTACGGCGAAGCAGAAAACAAAGACTATCAGGAAATAAAGAAACTTATTGATAGCTCAGATACGGTTATGAATTTAGATGGTCACCGGCATTCGTTAAGAAGGTATCGCATGATGTACGGGGATAATGCTTTGTATGAGGAATTGTGGGCAGAGTACGCAGCGCAGATGTGTGTGATTGATTGTTGGAGTGTAAAAAATTAGTATTGTAATTGAGATTAGGTAGAACTATTGGCCACACGGTTCATAAATTGTAAGTGCTACCCACAAGCCGAAATCAATTACAGTTTTTTAAAATGACGAATCAAATATTATATGCATGAAGCAGAAAACAATAGAGGTACAAATACCCCTAATGTGTGGTGATGTGCAACTTACTTATATAATTGTTTGTAGAAACAAAAAGCAAGCCTGTGAATTGCTTGGTATTTCAAGGTATTACCTAAACAATTATGGTTACTGCAATGAGCCAAAAACTTCCGAAGCTATTAAAAATCCGTTTAGCAAGTTTGCATTTTTTGATAGTGGTTGGTTGAAAGAGTATAAGCCCGAATGGTACAGAAAAGTATTGCCTGCAAACGATATTGAAAACTATATATGGCAAATGAAAAAACTTTGTGCAGCAAACAAACCAAAGCAAAGTATTAATAATAAACTTGATTCATTTCAGCCCATGTATGTGTAGGGTGTGTGTCATAATTGGAGTGTAAAAAAAATTTTAAGATATGAATTACGAACAATTGAAAACATTTTGCAATTCTCTTACAGAAGAACAATTGCAGCAGGAAGTTTATCTATCACAAGTTGATGATGCTGCTATAAAAGTTGAAAGAGCTATAGTATCAGAAGATGATAAGTATTTCGATCATTCTGATGCATTAGGTACTTTAGAAATGATTAAAGAAGAAGATCCTGATGATTGGCAAGAGATTATTGCAGATGCAACATTATGTCCAAAAGGGACGGTTATGCTTTTAGATGAGTAATGAATTTTAAAACTTTTTTCATAGCAATCGTTTAGAAAGTCCGCTCATTTCTATGGGTGGACAATATTGTAGAGAATAACATTTTTTTTTCATATATGGTAGTTTTAGTTTAAAAAAAGTTCCGGTTATTCTTGGCCGGAACTAAATATTGAAAATTCAAAAAAGAAACATGGAAATAATTAAAACATTCGGCAAAGCATCTAAGGAGGAAATTCTTGGAGGCGGCGTAGTAACAAGCGTTACATGGGAGCAATTACTGCCAGCCATATCTGAAATTATCAGATTGAGGGAGGATGAAATTATTGACGGTTTTAAGATTGACGAGGATCGTATTGCAATAAAATTAAGCAGAAAACGAGGACGCAAAACAAACATATGAAAAATAATTCCAGCTTCTCCATATTGCTTGTAAGAGCGGCTAAGAAAAAAGCTAAAATAAAATAAGAAGTGTAAGGTGCTGCCGATAAGCAAGCAGTTAAATGCCAGTTTCCCCTGAAGGATGAGGATAGGGTGCAGCCTTACATTTTTAATAAAATAATAAAGGCTGTACGGTAATACAGCCTTTGAGCAACAATTTATAAACAAAAAACAAAACAAAAGTAAGCAAAATGAGTAAGCAAAATGAAATAATGGCTTTGGCGACACAAGAATTGCCAACACTAAACGCCTTAGTAAAAATAAACACTGCACCAGGAACCGATGCATCAACAATTGCATTACAAGAGCTGGACTACCTACAGCAGCAGGCTATTGCAAAGCCTATAATATACGAGTGCGTGAAATCTCTGCCTGAGACTGTAATATCAGGTATTAAATACGTACTAAAAAACAACCTTTCATTTGACCCAAATGCTGGTTTGGTATATATCAAATCAAGAAACGTAGAAATCGGTGGACAATGGAAAAAGGCTTTGGAGGTTCAGCCTTCTGCCGACGGGTTAATATCTATTGCAAGACAATGCGGACGAATATTAGATGTAGACAGGCCGAGGGTGCTTAAAGATGATAAGGGGAAAGTAGTATCGGTAATAGCCCGGTTTTTAGTTCCATCTTTTGACGTAAACAGAAAACCGGTAGCAGAATGGAGAGAAAGAGAATATGACGAAAGTGACTTTAGCAGATGGAAGAATGCAAGTCATAAGGAAAACAGCAAAAACAAAAGTGATGCAGCCACAAAAGATTATTCAAATCCAAATTACAGAAGTTTTAACGGCGGCATTGATCCTGAGTTTGCCCGGGCAAAGGCTATAAGGCACGGATTGAAAAAACTTGGTACAAACCAAAACGAAACAAGAGCGACACAAATAATTACTTCAGCCGAAAAGAAAGTCATTGTTGACAATGGCGCTGATGAAGCTGCTATGCAGGACGAAACCGGACATGACTATATCAACCATGAAGAAGTAACTGCTTTAAATAATGTTGCTGTCACCTCTTACGAGGAAATGCAAATTCCTATACTATAAGAACATGAAATTAAAGTTAAAAAATAATTCATATCTATTTAGTTGTATTTTTTTGAAACTGCCATTTAGTTATGCAATTAGAGTTAAGTGTGAAAAAATTACAGATAATCCTCATCCACCATTTGTCGCGGTTGTAAACATATATAAGGTGAGTTTTTATCTATGCAGGAAAACTTGCAAACCAATTTTTTATATTATAAAATAACAGATAAAATGGAAACTCCGGCAATAAAACAAAATCATCAAAAAGCAGATGTCAACTTAGATTTAAAGCGACACGCTTGGGGAGAAATGGGGATAGTCGTTTACAAAAAAGAACTTGAATTTCAGGTACAGGCGCAGGCATCTCTTTCAAAGCTTGAAAACCCTCCTGCTGCAATTGAGGAAATACCGGCTGCTGAAATGGCTCTAAAAGAAGTAAAAGCAGACCAGGCAAAACTAATGGATGAGCGGAAGAAAATTACCGCTCAATTTGATGCAGTCACTCAAAGACTAATGGATCCGGAAAAATCATTTGCAGTACCTGTTGCAGATTTTTCTAATGCAATTATTAAGGTTACGAAAGAACATGAAAAAAAAGAAGCTGAAAAGAAACTGAAAGGAGATGAAATTAATAGTATCAGGCAGCAAGTTTCTACAGAGGCAGCTAATTGGGATGCTAAATTTAAAAATATTACACTTGATAAAGTAGGTATTGCTTATGAATTTGCTTTGAATAAAGGAATAGAGTTTATAAAAATTGATGAATATTTAAGCAAGGTTAGTAATCAAATTACAGAAAGCACTTTTAAGCCTATTATTTCGTCACCAGTTATTAAGTATTGCACACCTGAAGAATTAGAAGAAATTATTGATGAACTATTTATAATTTATCCTTTTAAATATGTTCAATTGTTTCAGGAAGAACTTAAAAAACGTTTTTCGGATTATGAAGTTGCTTTTAGCAACAAGCTGCAGGCTATTGAATTAGCAAAGCAAGAACAACAACGCAAAGGGCAGGAGATATTAGAGCAACAGCAAAACAAGGCAGCGGCGGCACAACTTGAAGCTATTGCAATTGTGCATAGTATTGAGCCTGCTGGCATTAAAGCTCTAAAGAAATGCTATGAGGTGGATATGGAGGAAACTTATGATAATGCTATGAAAATACTTGCTGCATTTCTTGCAAACAAGACAGCGTGTCAGCCTAAGACATCTACTAAAAAATGGTTTTCATTCTCGGCTGATAGTGCGGCTAAGGCATTGGCAAAAGTCAAAAGTGATGACAATAATTTTTCACCTGCTGGTATCATCTGGAAGGAGGTAGATAAATTATGAAAATAATAGCACAAACATCAGGAGGGTTTTTAATTGAATCAAACAGCGAAGAAATTGCTCAAATACTTGGGTTTTATTATTCCGGGTCTTCGGGTTGTCCAAAAATACAAACAGGTCTAATAATAAAGGTGAGTGACATGTTTAAAAGACTTGAGCAAATAAAATATAACAGCAAAAGAGTAAAAGAAACAAGATCAAAACTGAGGGAGATACTATTAACACTTGACAATCTTGAAACAACATTAGTCGAAGAAAATTTAGCAGATAAAGAATGATTACCTATTCAAATATTGTCAGATATGATGGCCTTCCTTTCGATGAGTACTTAAAGCTGCCAGCTTTATCTCACTCATTCCTGAAGCGTGAAAAAATGGGTATTACAGAAGACCTAAAAATGACAGATAATATCCGTATTGGCAGCTTGGTAGATGATATTATCACGCAACCCTCTAAAGCTGATATGTATAGTCCTCTTTACCCTTATGCCCGCAACATTGCAGCGGTTATAAGAAACAGGTTTGGCAGTCTGATTAACCAATTTCAAAAGCAGGTAAGCTATACGGCAGATGCTTCTTTCGGAGACTTTACAATGCCGGTAAAAGGCAGATTGGACTTTCTTATACCTAATCTGGCTGTCATTGATTTGAAAGTTACTATGTCAAAAGACTTGCGCGGCCTTATTGAATTTATGGGATATAAAAATCAGGACTGGCATTATTCAAAATTATCTATTGTGCCAAATGCTTACCTCATGATTTATAGCATTCCGCTCAAAAAGACTGAGATAGTTAAGGTTGACTGCAGCAGTAATGACAATCCGTTCTGGGGAGATAAAATAACAAAATTTGGAAAGGTGCTTTATAAGCCAAACGACGAAATAAGATTAGTAACCCATTAAAAGGCAATTATGAATAAATGTCCGATTTGCGGTAAAGAAGTAGGCGTTTACCACGAAGTAACTTTTAAAGAGCCTTATGTACACAACAACCCTTACGATGGGATGCATTTATACGGTGCATTTTCTTCGCCAAAAGAAACTATCTGTTATGAAAACAACTTTTTGCACTTTGCTTTTTACGATGCAGAAAACAACTTAACAGACCATAGGCTTATACAGCTTGGCGTTGAAAATCCAACTACAAAAAGCCCATCCGATGAATATTTTGAAATGTCGTTACAAGATTATGAGGATGAAAGAGACGATTTTGAATTTACAGAAAAATTTCAATTATCAAACGATGATGACTTGCCATTCTAATCTTTTTTGATCCATACCGTTAAAAAAACATTGGAAAAAAAACTTAATAAAATAAACCACCATGCCAGAAATTAAAACAGAAAAAAAATCACTCAGGTACGATTTCAAAGCGAGAGAGACACATGAAATGTCTATGCAGCTTGCCCAAAAAACTATTGAAGGGGTAGAGATTGAAAATGAATCTAAAGCTGTGCAATCGCAGTACACCTCGCGACTTAAAGTTGTTAAATCTGAAGTAGGTAAGCTATCCCGGCAAATACAAGACGGTTGGGAACTCAGGGAAATAGAGTGTGATATTGAATATCACAAACCTGCTAAAGGTAAAAAGACTATTACCCGCAAGGATAATATGCACGAATGGGTTGAGCCAATGGAAAGCTGGGAGTGGACGCTTTTCAATCAACCAGAGGATGAAGATGATGCAGTTCAAGAGGCTGAGGTAGTAGTTGAAGATAACGGACCTAAATTATTGGAAAATTAATGATAGGCATTTATAAAATAACAAGTCCAATGGGCAGGTTTTACATCGGACAAAGCCGGGATATCGAACGAAGGTTTGCTACTTATAAACGATTAAGCTGCAAATCTCAACCTAAACTTTACGCCTCGTTGGTTAAGTATGGTGTTAATAATCATTATTTTGAAGTATTGGTTGAATGCGAAGAAAGTGAACTTAATTATTACGAAACTTTTTATATCCGCCAAAACCAAAGTTTTAGATCCCAAAACCTGAATTGCAGAATGGACGGGATTTATCAAATGGCGTCCGATGAGACAAGAAAAAAAATCAGCGAAATTAATAAAGGCAGGGTTGTTTCCGAAGAAACCAGACTAAAATTGAGTTTAAATGCAAAAGGTAAGCCATCGCCGAACAAAGGAAAAAAGGTGGCACCTGAGATTGTACAAAAGCAAAGGATAAAACTAATTGAAGGAGGAAAAGTTAAAGGGCCTAACAACCCTTTCTACGGTAAGACGCATAGCGAAGCAAACCTTAGCAAAATGCGCGGTAAATCTAAAGGAGTCGGCGGCTTAAATAATACAGCAAAACTTGTAATTAACACAGAGACGGGAATGTTTTACGACTGTATAAAAGATGCTGCTGAGTCAATTCTATTGAAGCCCTACGTTCTTAGTAAAATGCTGAGAGGTGACAGGAAAAACAAAACATCATTTATTTATGCCTGAACTAAGAATATATCAGCACCGGCTTATTGATGCACTGTCAAAGAAGGCAGCATTAGGCAAAAAAAGGCTTATTGCTCAACTCGCAACAGGCGGAGGTAAGACCGTGTGTTTTGCCGGATTGATACAAAGATTCTTAATTAAGCAACAAAAGAGGGTTGTAATTATTGTTCATAGGGAAGAGCTTTTAAAGCAAGCGGTAAGAACACTGTTTGAATGGTATAATATATCTGCGGCTCCTGTTACCGCAGATACAAATTATCTCCCTAATGTTATGGTGTACGTTGGTATGGTAGAAACCGTCAATAACAGGCTAAAGAAAAATCCTGCATATTTCGGTAATGTCGGATTGCTTATTGCCGACGAATGTCACGTTGGAAATCACAAGAAAGTATATGATTATTTTAAAGAATCTATTATAATAGGATTTACTGCGACGCCAATATCCGGAAGCAAAAAAGATCCTCTAAAAAACTACTTTGAAGATATTTGCTGTGGCATTGATATTCCCGATTTGATTGCAGAAAGAAGCCTGGTGCAGAACAGGACATACCATATACGAAATATCGAAAGAAAAAACCTTCTTATAAAAAATGGAGAATTTGATGAGGCGCAAATGGGCTCTGTTTTTTCATCTTCAAAGCATGTACATAATTGTCTTAAAGCATATCGTGACTATTCAGAAGGTAAAAAGACGATCATATTCAATTGCAACATAGCACACTCAAAAAAAGTTAATGATGCTTTTTTGAGTTACGGTTATCCATCCAAGCATTTGGATGGGGAGACCGACCATAAAGAACGTGGCGAAATTCTACAGTGGTTTAAAAAAACACCGAATGCCATCTTAAATAATTGTTCAGTACTCACAACAGGATTCGATGAAACATCTATAATAACCGGAATTATTAACAGGTCAACAATGTCAACTTCCTTGTGGCTGCAGATGGCAGGAAGGATGGCGAGGCCTCACACCGGAAAAGAATATTTCCAAATCATTGACATGGGCGGCAATGCTTTGTATCATGGCGACTGGTGCGAAAGCCGTGATTGGTCTGATATATTTTTCAATCCTGAAAAGCCAAAAGGACCCGGTGAAGCGCCTGTAAAAGCGTGTGTAAGCTGCAATGTCTTAATTCATCTTTCTCAACGAATTTGCCCTCACTGTGGCGCCTTAAACGCCCAGGCCGTTAAGTATGATGAAGGTATTGTACAATTCGAACTCCTTTCCAGCCAAAAGCCTATTGATATTAATGTTAAGCAATTGATTGCCGAGCAGGCATGTAAGCTTAAAGCAGATGGTCAGCCTTACAAAGATATTTCGGTGTTGCACACTATTAAATACAAAATAATTATTCATGCTCAAAGAATTTGGCGGCTTAAAAAGATTGATGATAAGACGGCTTATAAGCTTATTGTATTTTATGAGCAGCGCGTAAAAGACTGGGTTGATATCAAAGGTGAAAAGTATGCCTGGTGCAATAATATTGCTAAAGAGTGGATGATGGCAGAACTAAAACGGACTTTTGATTGGGAACCGGTAAAATTAACAGCGTGAAATTAGAAAATCAGGTATGCAGTTTAGAACAGGCAAAAGAACTAAACGAGTTAGGGATAAAACGAGAAAGCTTATTTGTATGGAAATGTAATTCAAAACAGGATGCGGTTATTGACATACAAATGAAGCATTGGATCAGCCGTTATGCCGGGTTTGTAAAAAATCATTTTTTTTCTGCCTTTACTGTGGCTGAATTAGGAGTAATGCTACCTAACAAATATTTGAGCGGTAAGATTGATAACAATATCTATAACTGCTGGCAATTTGATGATTTTATGCAAATTCGCACATATAATACTTATCAAAGTGAAACCGAATCTGAAGCACGCGCCTCCATGCTTATTCATCTTTTAGAAAACAAGATTATCACGGCCGATGAAGTAAATAAAAGATTAACAGCATGACCAAAGAGCAAGACCACCTGCAGCGTTTTATGTTTCGCGTACATAACATGCGTGAACTGCAAAAGAAGTATTTCGCCGGTAACAGAAATGTTTTTAACGATGCTAAGAAATCTGAGGTTGCTGTTGATAATGCACTAAAAAAGCTTTGCGGTGATCTGGGCTATAGCATGGAAGATATATCCAATAAATATGAACAAACCAAATTATTGTAAATGGCGAGAACTGTAAAAGCAGGACTTCAATATTTTCCTTTAGACGTTGATTTTTTTAACGATGATAAAATTGAGCTCATATCATCTCAATTCGGCTGTAAGGGAGAAAGTATTGCTATACGGCTGCTTTGCTTAGTATACCGCAACGGATATTACTACCAATGGGGACAAGATGAAAGCTTATTATTTGCGAAACGTGTGAGTAATGGAATTACTCATGAGTTAGTGAATGACGTAGTAAATGGATTGATTAAACGTGCTTTTTTTGACAAAAGTATTTTTGATTCGTTCGGCATCCTCACATCCAGGGGTATCCAAAAGAGGTATATCGAAGCCAAAGACCGGGCCAAGGAAGTCGTTTTTTTTGAAGAATTGCTTTTAATTGACAATAATGAAGCATTAAAGAACAATAATGTAACATTTATATCAATAAATGATAACATTTGTACACAAAGAAAAGAAAAGAAAAGAAAAGAAGAGAAAAGTAAAGTAAAGGCTTCGCCAGATGATGCTGCAATAATTTTTCCTTTTGAATCTGAAAGCTTTAAAATACAGTGGCAGCATTGGAAGGAATACAAGCAAAAAGAACACCGGTTTAGTTACAAATCTCCTCAATCAGAACAGGCATCACTTTACGATTTATCTAAAATTTCCAGCGGTGTTGAACAAACAGCCACGGAAATTATTCATCAAAGCATGGCGAATGGATGGAAAGGATTTTTTGAACTCAAAAAAGACAAAAATGGAAAAAAACAACCAGCTTCAGAGGTATCAACCCAATCAGCATTCGATAAAATTGATAGGCACTTTACTAAAAATGGAGGTTGAAAAAATTGATGGAAAAATGGAGTTGGTTGAAATTACAAGCCAACTGATGCCAAAAGGAATCCCAAAATTTTTAGACGTGGTAAAGTACCCCAAAATTGAAAATTTATTACCGGAATTAGGAAAATCAAAAATGCTGAAAGTTCTTTTCCTTATGATCAAAGACTTCTGTAACTCTATTAACGTTGTTCGCAACATGAATGAAGACCAGATGATTGAAGGTGCGGCAATGCTTCTGGATGAATGTAGAAATTTTAGGCTTGAAGATTATGTGATGATGTTTTCAATGGCAAAGCGTGGTGACCTGGTTGACATCCGGGACCGGATTGACATTCAAATGCTTTCCCAGATGATGGATCACTACTGGAATCGAAGGAATGTTGCAGCGGAAAGTGTGATATCTGGCGAGTTGAACCATTTAGAAAGCCTGGGAAACACCTCAAAACAAATAGAAAATTTTCATCCGCAAGACGCCAGGCTTATAAAATCCCTGGATAAGATTACTGCCGCTTTTGAGGGTTGGAAAGAAATTGTAAAACCGGAATTACAAAGCCAATGAAAGCGGTTATAAAAATTTGTTTGTGAAACAATGAACAACTTGATCTATAGATAAACAAGTTTTTTGTTCAGGTGTAAAATCAACGAAAATGATATATAGAGACCACTTCCAAAATTACAAGAGGCACAATATACCAAAAGCTCAACTTATCATTGCTGATATACCTTACAACCTTGGAAACCATGCCTATGCTTCAAGCCCTGCTTGGTATAAAGATGGAGATAATAGTAATGGAGAAAGTGCTTTAGCTGGTAAAAGTTTTTTTGATACTGATGAAGATTTTAGACCTGCCGAATTTATGCACTTTTGCAGCACAATGCTAAAGGCTGAAACTAAAACAAAAAAAGTTGAAGGTGAAGCAAGGCAAAAGGGAGATGCACCTTGTATGATTATATTTTGTGCTTTTGATCAACAAATGTATTTAATAGAATTAGCAAAAAGATACGGTTTGAATAATTACATAAACTTGGTTTTCCGTAAAAACTTTTCCGCACAAGTCTTAAAAGCAAATATGAAAATAGTTGGTAACTGTGAATATGGATTGGTTCTTTATCGTGATAGATTGCCAAAGTTTAGAAATAATGGCAAAATGATTTTTAATTGTATTGACTGGCCGAAAGATAATGACATCGAAAAGATACACCCCACGCAAAAACCTGTTGAACTTTTAAAAAAGCTTATTGAAATATTTACAGATGAAGGAGACGTTGTAATTGATCCTGTGGCTGGTAGTGGTTCAACTTTGATAGCTGCTGAAAGAATTAATAGAAAAGGGTTTGGATTTGAAATAAAGAAAGAGTTTTTTACAAAAGCAAATATTTGGTTAGCGGAAGAAAAGCTAATAAAAAAAGAAATAAAGGAACTTGGTTTTGCAAAGACTAAACTAAATAAGATTGCCCCTACGCTATGGTCTTAAATGAACGTTGGTAACAATTATAGCTAATCCGTCAAACATGAAAACCTGTATAACCTGCCCGCCTAATGAAGCTTTGAAGCCCTTAACCGATTTCTATATTGATCGCAGCTTTTTTGATAACAGGTCCAATGTCTGTAAACACTGTACTATCAAAAAGAAAAAGAAATTGTACCGGGATAAAAAGGCAGAGCGGGAAAAGTTTGCGATTATATAACGCTCGGCCCGCTTTGCGATGTGGCGGTATTTGAAAAACATCTGCTCCAAATTTATTCATAACTAAAATAGAATTACAAATGTCACAAACAACTACTTCCGCTGACATATTGCAAAACGGCATGTTAGCAGAAGCCTTAGTCCACCCGATATTATTTTCAAGTCAAATGGTACAGGCAATTTTACGAGGGAATAAAAGTCAGACGAGACGGGAGATAAAAGGCTGCAACGATTTTTCACACTCTAAATTAGTTATAGACCCTGAACTATGTGGCGAAGATAAAAACGGGGATATATACCCACTATTATCTAAAGGACTGCACGTTGATTTTGATTTCGGGGAATGGGTTGTAAAATGTCCTTATGGAAATGTTGGCGATATTCTTTGGGTTAGGGAAACATGGGCAGATAACACTGCTTACTTTTTGTATAAAGCAAGTTGTGATAGTGACTTTTATGTTGATGAAAATTACCAAGAAACAAAGGAAAAAATTAAATGGAAGCCTTCGATATTCATGCCGAAAAAAGCCTGTCGGTTGTTTTTGAAAATTGCTGATATAAAGGTTCAACAATTAAATGATATATCAAACTGGGATGCAATGCAAGAGGGGGCTTTAATGTCCGATATACCAAAAAAAATATTGTCTAATGAAAATATGGCTAAGAAAATATCACAGAATGGTTTCAAGGTAGCTTTTAGATATGTGTGGGAAAAAATAAACGGCAAAGACAGTTGGGATAACAACCCGTGCGTATGGGCAATAAGTTTTCAAAAATGTGAACGCCCAAAAGGTTTCTGCTAACGTTTTAGGGCTTGGCGAAGAATGGGAATTTGAAATTCGTCCGCCCGGAACAAATGATGATTGAAAAACCAAAAGATGAAGATAACAACAAAAAGCTAAATAGATAATGTCAAAGCCGGATATACAGCCGAATAGAATTAATGATGTTGAGGATATTTACGTCCGCCCATTTTTTGCCAAACCCAATGTTAGCAGCCGTTGTTTGTCAGTAGTGCCTTTGAAATTGAAAGAAGCAAACGCATTTGTTGTTAAACATCATCGTCATCATGGGAAGGTTGTCGGTTATCAATTTGCTTTAGGAATTAAATATGAAAATAAAATTATCGGCGTTGCAATTTGCGGTCGTCCAATTGGAAGATTTTTAGATGACGGAAAGAAGATAGAAGTTCTTCGTCTTTGCATTGTTGAAGGAATTAAAAACGGCTGTTCAAAACTGTATGCAGCTTGCAGTCGTGTTGCAAAAGAAATGGGCTTTTTAAAAATTATTACTTACACATTACAGTCTGAAAGTGGTGTGAGTTTGAAAGCAAGTGGATGGCAATTAGAAGAAGAAAATGTCGGCGGTAAAGAATGGAACAGCTCTGTTGGCATCAGTCGCACAAGCGAAGTGTCTGATTTATTTGGAACTGTTCGCAAATACCCGAATGAAAAAAAGAAACGTTGGTCGAAGTCATTTTACAATGGCTGCTAACGTTTCAGCATTGCAAAAAGCAGGGAAATAGGAATACGCCTGCCCGATGCGATTTGTACAAAAGTTCATTAGTATTCCCATTGCTCAAAGCACAACGTCAGCCCTGCTTTTTGCAATGCCCTGTTAGCGGCTGTTAAATTTTGTCAATTATGTATGATTACGAAAATCAAGAACACTATGATTATGAAATGAATTGTCAAGCCGAAGCGGAAGCCGAAATGGAGGCTATGCAAGCAGATGCAGATGCACAAGATGAACAGGACAAAATAGAGGCAGAAAGGGAAGCGGCTGATATGGAAATTGAGAACATAAATAATCGGATTTATCAACTCCAAGACGAGTTAGATGATTTGAGATTTAGAAAACATGAAATTTTACGAAGTGTCCCTTAATAGCCGCTAACGTTCGGCGGCTTGCTGCTGGTTTTGAATTTAAAAATATAAATATGAGAACAAGAGTTGAATGGGTATCTGCTGCCCAAATTGAAGCAGAAAGACGGGTCAAAATGACGGAAGCTGGATATGAAGTTGGGTTTGTTCATGGAGTTGATTGGATGTTCCGTCAGCAAAAATTGCAGCAAACCGGTTGTTCTAAGCTGCGGGAATTGTTAGTACAAGAGTTGAATAGAATTATTGAAGTGACTGCACCTTACACTGAAAGCAGGCATGAAATAGTAAGATTAATTGAATACGGAGCATCTTTGGAAAGGGTTATAGTGCTGATGGATGCTCTTCCGCCCGTTGCTTAGAACTAGTTAATATAAGACACTATGAACATTCAACTCATTGAAAAACAAAAGAAAAAATATAGGCTAAATATTAATGGCAACGATTGCTTTATTTATACCACTTGATTTATTTATAACGGGACTATTTCCTGTAAAAAAGATGTGAGGTTAATGGCTCACTTGGTTGGTATGTTAACAGAAAGTTCATTAGTTATAATAAAATAAAGAAGGCAATAAGAAAATGAGTAATAATCTTCAGTGGCTTGAAACTATAAAAAATTCCCCTGTAGCAGCAAGAAATAAGCATTTGATTGCTGAAAAGAAGCCAAAGAAGTCAAAATATCATTCTCAAAAAATAGATGCCGATGGATTAACCTTTGACAGCAAGAAAGAATATAAACGCTACAGGGAATTAAAGTTACTTCTTAAGGTGGGCGAGATAGGATTTTTAGCAAGGCAGGTAGAATATACGTTTCAAATAAAGGGCGGTAAGATAGCTTCTTATTTTGCTGACCTTGTTTATACTGATGTAAAAACGGGTCAGATAATAGTAGAGGATGTAAAGAGTGAAGTGACACGGACTCTTCCGGTGTACAGATTGAAACGTAAGCTTATGTGGCTTCAACATCGCATTAAGATAAGGGAGGTTTAATGTTTCAATTATTTAAAAACTTTAAAAGTAAAAATAATGTTTGAAGTAAACTTAAAGTATCAAAAAACAGTAACGATGGTTACTGAAATATGTTGCAACTGTGGTATTGCATTTGGTATACCCTCTGACCTGCAAGAGCATTTACAAAATGACCCGTCAAAATCATTCTATTGCCCCAATGGTCACGGACAACATTATTCAAAGAGTAAGGAAGTAAGATTGCGGGAAGAAGCCGAAAGAAAGTTGAAGCAGAAGGAAAACGAAATGGCAAACCTTGCAGCTACTAAAATTCAAATTGAAGAACAATTGAAAAAGTCAGAGCATAAACTAAAGCGGTTAACTAACGGCGTTTGTCCATGCTGTAACCGTTCGTTTCCTAATTTGCAACAGCACTTAAAAAAGATGCACCCAGAGGTTGTGTCTAAAGGAAGGTAACATGGTTTTGTAGCCGGTAATACAAACAATAATTATGACTAATGGACATAAATTGGCAAAACGATATTGTAGATCAGTTGATTAAAAAAGAGCCAAACAGCACTGTTAAGGATTATATTATTGTGCTTAATGAAATTGTTAAGGTTGAGTATGCCACTATACTTGCTTCATACACTTCAAAAGAAATTACTGACTATGGAGTGAGGCTGACAAAAAATTACCGTGAAAGCATAAGAGAGATTGTTTGTTAAAAATATTATCAAATAGTTATACTTTTGATAATGGAACTATTACTCAAACTGCTTCAGGTCGCTGCAATATTTTTAATTGTAATTCTATTTCTAATTTTGATGTCAAAAATATTTTAGAATGAATCAGGATAAAAAGTTAGTCGCTCACCGGCAAGATCACCAGCGGGAAGTAAAATATATCGCTGACCGATACAAGATACCTTTTGAGAAAGTAGAGGAAGCAATGCTGTTGGCAGGAAAAAATGGCAAGTATGGACGCAGCAGGACTAAGATTTATGAGAACCTCAGGGAGATGGGTTTTAAGGTTGGGGGTAAGAAGGTGCCGGATAAAGTGATTTAACTAAAAAGCTTTCACGCTATGTGATTAGAGACATGAAACAAAACTGATAATGTTATTATCAAAAAGTTTTAATTTTGGAAATGCTAAAGCCTGGCACTTGCGTTAAAATTGTTGAGTATTTAAAAAAGGAGCAGCCTTTGCTCATAAAAGATGCGGCAAAGCAGGTTGAAAAGATTGAGCCGCACTATCATTATTTTGGAAGAACGCTTTGCAAAATATTTGGCGTTTTCTTAGAGCGACGCAACATTACAGAAGAATATATACAGGGCGTTAATATACCACGACAGGCAGTTGCAGAAAGGACTTTATTTATTGCAGTGGTACTATGGCTTTATTCTCCTGCCGTTTTCAATACTAAGGTTAGCTATAATGTAGAGGATGGCGTAAGGCATGAACTCGAAGGGATCCTTCTTTGTAATGAATCATGGATCAGTCAGCAGGTCTCCACAATAACTTCTTATTATAACAGCAATTACCAGGAATTCCGGGATATGGTTAACAGCTTGCTGGAATTTATAAAGGCAGAAGTTAATGAGAAGAAAGTTATCGAAACCGAGCCTAAACCGGAAATAATATTGTTTCAATAAAGTATTGTCAACATACCATAAAAAATAAAAACAAAACCATCATTGGCAGCACCTAAAAATAATCAGTTTTGGAAATTAAGAAATAAGCACGGCAGAGAGAAATTATTTGCTTCGTCTCAATTATTATGGGTTGCTGCTACTGAATATTTCCAATGGTGCGACAATCATCCGTGGGAGAAAGTAGAGCAGGCCAAATTAGCCGCGAGACCTCACGTTGATGATAAAGGCAAGGTTACATTTCCAGATAGCATAATAAGGATGCCTACTCAACGGCCTTACACTTTAACTGGTTTATGCCTTTATTTAGATTGTAATACAGGGTATTTCAGGGACTTTAAAGGAAAGGCAACACAAGATTTTTCCTCGGTCATTACGCGTATAGAGGAAACTATATACACTCAGAAGTTTGAAGGCGCTGCTGTCGGAGCTTTTAATGCTAACATCATCGCAAGGGATTTAGGACTAAGAGAGAAAGTTGACGCTAATAATACAAACTACAACTACAACTACACCGAGATGACTCCGGAAGAAGTCAAAAAGTATAATGAGATATTGGAAAGCGAAGTATGACAAAAAGAAACGTTTTATATTTTAAAAAGAAGAATGCTCCTATGGATAGAATTAAGTTGCTCAAGAAACTTAGAGAGGTAAAAGACCCGATTAAAAAAAGACAGTTGCTTATAATTGTTACGAGGCATGGAAATAGATATAATTTATGACCGAAACGCTCGACATAAACAAACTAAAAACAGCAAAGATTAAATGCTTAAAATCATTCTTGTTTTTTACCAGATATTTTTTCAAAGCGCAGTATAAAAGGAAATTTATAGTAGGCAGGCACCATGAAATAGTTGCAGAAGCACTTGAGAGAGTTTTAACAGGGAAATGCAAAAGACTCATTATTGAAATAGCTCCACGTTTTGGTAAAACGGAATTAGCTGTTAAATCATTTATAGCGTATGGTTTAGCCTTAAATCCATCCGCAAAATTTATACACCTTTCATATTCAGATAGCCTTGCACTGGACAACAGTGAAGCAATAAAAGACCTTATAGACAGCGAAGAATATCAACTTTTATTTCCTCGCGTAAAAATAAAGAGAAATACAAACGCAAAAGATAAATGGTATTCTACTGAAAACGGAGGTGTATTAGCGCGTGCAAGCGCAGGAAGCGTTACCGGTTTTGGAGCTGGAAAAGTTGATGAAGAAGATATTGACATTGACGAGTTTATACAGGATAAAAACAACTTCGCAGGGTGCATTGTCATAGACGATCCGATTAAAGTTGACGAAGCTGACAGTGATACAATACGTGAAAGGGTAAATAGTAGATTTGATAGCACGATAAGGACAAGGACAAACAGTAGAAACACACCAATTGTGCTTATAATGCAGAGAACACACCCTAATGATTTAGCTGGGTATTTGCAAAGAAAAGTGGAGCAAGATAAATGGGAGGTTATTAGCCTGCCTGTTATAAATCCAGACGGAACGGCATTGTGGCCATTTAAAATGACAGTTGAGGAGGCATTAGCTGCAAAACATGCAAATGAATTGGTTTTTGAACGACAGTACATGCAAAATCCTCAACCTCGCACCGGCCTTATGTTCCCTCTGCAAGACCTTTCTTTTTTTAATTATAATGAAATTGACAATCTTCTTAAAGATCCTGATCACAATTATATTTGTGCAGATCCTGCCGACCAGGGAGGAGATGATTTTGCAACGATAGATACAAGGCTTATTGGCAACAAAATCTATATTCCTAATGTGATTTATAATACCGACGGTGAGGATATAAATGCGGCATCATTGGCAGAGTTGGTATTAAAGACTAAGACAAGTAATGTAGGCATAGAAAGTGTAATGGGATGGAAAGAGACGGCTATAAAAATAAGGGAAGATTTGCAGACCAAAGGCTTTGAAGGTGAAGTACGAATGCTTCGCCCTCGTACTGGTAAGCTGGCAAGAATAAGTAACCGGGCTTCATTCATAAAAAATAATTTTGTTTTCAGAGATGATTATGAACAATTGCCACAGTATGCAAAGTTTATTCGCAACTTAACCTCATATCTTAAAATACAGGAACCGGGCAAGATGAACAAACATGATGATGCACCCGATGTTTGCGAAATGGGAGCAGATTATTATGAAAAAAATTTTCCATCTTTATGGCCTGTTAAAATTTAAAATTATGAAACAAGATCATTTTATGAAAGCGCTGCAAAAGGATCAAGCAAAAGTTAAATCAAACGCAATAACTGTTAAGCCATTTCCGGGCAAAGTACAAAAGGCCAGGACTATGATTGATAAACTTGCTCATGCTAAAGTTGTTTCAGCTTCCATTAAAGGTTTTAAGGAATAAATTGAAAGCAAAAAGTTATGACAATTGAATTAACTGCCAGGCAGGTGCATCATATTTATCAAACTTTGCCATTACCCGATAAATGGATATCGGACAAAGGGATAAACAGTGCTTATGTTGTTGCTTTAGACGACAATCTTTTCGATTCTTTTTCTTATAAAAATCAAGTGTTTGACAACGATCCAATCGCAATACGATTTGAAATAGATACCCATGCCCAGCCTTACGAATGGAAGCCATGTATTGACATAATAATTAAGTCGTGACAGATAAACTGTTTTAGGCATCCTTATTTTTTAAAATAATTATTATTTACCTTGCATTTATTATAAAATTTTTTAGATTTATTATTTTAAAAACAAACAAACAATCATGCAAACAACAAAAGAAACCGTCATTACCACAAAAGAAACAGAGCAACCTGTAAAAGAAATCACAATTCAAAAGGGCAGTGATATTGAACAGCAGTTGCCGGTTCCTAACACGGAAATAGAAAAGATCAGGGTAACTAATCCTGAAGACCTGCCGAAATCTTAGGGTAATGTCTATCCGTTGACTCAAGGACTGGAATTTTACGAGAATTTTATAAAATAACAATATGATACCAGCAAAAGAATTAAAAAAATTAATAGGTTCAGGAATAGCTTTTCTTCATTGTAACAAGCTACCTGAAAGTGTATTAAGAGAATTGCTTATTCATGGTTATAGCTATAGGGAAGAAGTTACAGAAGAAGAAAAACAGATGACAATTATTAGTTGGGATTACCCAAAAGAGAATATAGTATCGGGAGGTAATCCAGAGAAAGTTGAGAGTATAAAACAAACCTTGTTACTTTATAAAAAGACATCAGAAAAAAAAATAACTACAAAACTTCTTAGGGTAATGTCTATCCGTTGACGAACGGTAAAACCATTATTAAGCATCCTCAAAAGGGGTGCTTTTTTATTTATATAATAACACCTTCTTACTTATTACCATATCCGCAAAATAATCATTTTCGTAAAAATTAAATTTGTTTTCAAGCATAGTGATACTTAATGATAACCTTTCTGAAAGTCAACAATTGTATCATAATATGTCTTAGCTCTTTGACATCCGCTTTTCTCATTTCAAAACAAAATTTATGAAATGGCTTGCAAAGCATACAGAAGTCAACTATCCTCATGGTGCTACAAGATTGCAGCGACGTTTCGCCTTTGTGCCAATTTACATATCGGGTAAAATGGTATGGCTTGAAACATTTGAAATATTGCAGATGTACGAAGAAGTGTCATATACAATAAAAATTGACGGCATCGAGACAATATTTAAAGTAGCAAAATGGCTTAATGTTTCTAAAAGAATAATTGAATGAAGATAAGTACCCGCGGGTGGGATAATGCATATATTCCAGACAAAGTTTTTGTTGAACGGTTACAACCTGCACCCGCTTTTGAGTACAGCGAAACGGCACCTTCTCATTTATCTGCTATTGAAAATCTACTAAATGGTTTTTATGCAAGTCAGAATTATTTGCAGCTTTTCTATATGCTGCCTGAAATATTCGCACCTGTTCATGAAATAGCAAGTCGTGTAAGTGACGCAACATGGCAACTGCGTTCATTTGCTAATGATGAAGTACTTTATACCGATGATAATTTTAACCGTTTGTTTTCCCAGCCTAATCCGCTCAATACAATGAGGCAAATGGTTTATCAGGCTGTATGTTATGAAATAGTAATCGGTAAAAATTTCTTTTTTAAGAATATCCCCAAAACATTGCCTAATCAATTATCCTCTATTGTAGCATGGTGGAATCTGCCTGCAAATAATGTAAATGCAGATATGATAAAGGGCTATGATGCTTATTCTGCCACTGCAATTACAGATTTTGTTAATAATTACAAAATACCGGATAACAAGGGAGGATATAGAATTTTTGATGTTAATAACGTTTTGCCTATTGTTAATTACTCGCTCGGTAATCCTACAGATATAAATGCGGCTTCCAGCATGTTAAAAGGTGCTGATAAAGCTATAAAAAATCTAATACCTGTTTATGAAGCACGACATACCATATACATCAAACGCGGTGCAATGGGGTTTATGGCAAGCCGGAAAAAAGATGACAGTGGTATTGTGGCGCTTACATCCAAAGAAAAGAAAGATGCCATAAACGAATTAAATTTCGATTACGGTCTGACAGGGGGGCGCGCTACGATTGGAGTGACTTCTGCACCGGTGGAATTTGTAAGAACGAATATGAGCATTTCGGAAATGGAGCCTTTTAATGAGACATTAGCCGATGCTGTAGCTATTTACAAAGTTTTAAGAGTACCACGGCATTTAGTTCCTTCAAAAGATAACAGCACTTTCGCTAATGCAGATGCAGATTTGAAAAGTTTTTATTCTGATGTAATAATCCCTTGGGCAAAGCGATACGCTGAACTGTGGACAACATGGTTAGGTATTGACACTAAATTAAATTATAAGAAGTATGTATATGCTGATTTTTCTCATATAGAAATACTTCACGAAAATAAAAAAGATAAAGCAGCAACCGATCAGATTCAGGGTGGTGTGATGCTTCAAAGGTTCAGTGCAGGTGTCGCGTCTCTAAACGATTGGTTGATATCATTAAGAGAAGAAGAAGTAAACCTGCCTATATATCAAAAGAAGCTGGGTGAAATGGATGAAACAGAGTTACAACTAATAAAAAGCTTTATAAACCTAAAAGTAAATGTCGCTACTTCAACAGAAGATAAAGGAAATCAAACTCCGGGCAGCACCGATCAATTATAGCACGGTCGCCATTAACGAACGTGGAGAATTGACCGATAATGATTTGGATAAGCGTATTATTAAAGGCTATCTGATTGTCTGGGGAGTAAAAAACGATTACGGAGAAAAGTGTATAAAAGGATGTTGTTCAAAATCAATCCGGGAAAGAGGCCCTCAAAGCAATGCAAAATATAAGATAACATTTCTCTGGCAGCATAAACAGGATGATCCCTTAGCATTATTTGCTAAGCTTGAAGAGGATGATTACGGGCTTTATTTTGAAACGTTACCTCTTGATGATGTCCCAAATGCGGATCGTGCATTAAAGCAGGTACGGAGCAAAACTCTAAATCAATTTTCAGTAGGCTTTGATTATCTATGGGACAAAATGGAGTGGGATGAAAGCGATGAAAGCATTGTTATGAAAGAACTTGATTTGTTTGAAGGTTCTATCGTAACAATTGCCGCAAACAGAGAAACTTATGCATTACGAAGTAAAGAAAACCTGGAACTGCTTCATGATGACACACAAGATTTTATCACATCGCTTCCTCGTTCAAAACAACTGGAAGCGAGACAAATATTTGCCCGCCATAAGGAGCTTATTGTTAGGGAAATGGATATGACAAATGACTATTCCAATCCAAACATTGCGTTTATAGACAAGATGATACCACATCATCAGATGGCAATAGATATGATTAATGAATTTAAAGCGAAGGTTAACAACGAGCCGCTAATAGGCATAATGAGTAACATATCTATTAGTCAAGCATCTGAAATAAAACAAATGAATAGTATAAAAACAACTATAACTGCCCGTCATAAGACACTTTTAAATATTGAGCCGCTTGAGCAAAGCAACATAGCACTCGATAATGAAAAGCCGGATGAGAAAGGAGGCGTGAATTACAATTACTTAACAGAAAACTTTTCATTTTAACATGAAACAAAAATTTTTGAAATTTCCACAAAGAGCAATGCGTTTTGCGCCTCGCATTGAATCCCGCAGAATGGGCTTTAAGGCAGGTATGGATCATTTTCGCACAACTGCATATAGAGCAGATGGTGAAGTAGACGAAACTGCTTTGCTTGAGAAAGTAAAAGCTGCAGCACGTACCGAAATGGAAACCCGGGGTTTCCAAAATGCCGACCAGGTAAAAAGTGTTGTTGATACCATTCTCGCAAACATGCCACTTGATGCTTTGCGCAAGTACAACGACGATAAAACCATACTTGAGACATCAGTTCGCAATATTGCCGGCGAAGTAGAAAAACTAAATAACCGGGCGTCTAAAGTAGCAGAAGCGAAGGCTAATGCTATTGTGGAGGCAATGGATAGTAAACTGCCAGGAGAAGACAAAACGCAATGGGAAAAAGTTGAGCTCGCCATGCGCAGCAGAGGTGGAAGCAACCATCAGGATGTTGTACACCTTAATGTACGTGCAGCGGCTACAATGACACTGGCTAATACCGTAGATGACACAACATTTACCGTACCTGTCACAATAGTGGAAAGCATGTCAATGGCCGAGTTTGTTCCTAAACGCAGAGGCAATCAGTTTATATACGACATAGCTGACAGAACTGTTTTAGATGAGATTACACAATATAAAACATGGCTGGAAGAAGGCGTTGAACAAGGTTCCTTTGCTATTGTAGCAGAAGGCGCCGTTAAGCCTCTTGTTTCAAGTGGTTTGGTAAGAAATTTCGCTCAGGCAAAAAAGGTTGCAGGAAAATACGTTGTCACAGAAGAATTTGTAAAATTTAGAAAGGAAGCGTTCAATATTATTCGCAGAATCATTAACGATAAAATGCTTCGTGATTATGCTGCAATACTTGTTGTTGATCTTAACGCCCAGGCTTCCAACTATGTAGGCACTTCTTTGGATGATCAGATAGCAGCTCCCACCGATTATGATGCTATCGGGGCAGTGGCTTCTCAAATTGAAACATTAAATTTTAATCCTGATGTGTTGATTATACATCCGCAGGATAAGTGGAGGTTGGCACTTGAGAAGGATACCCAGGGTCGTTATTTTATGATGATCCCGATGGTAGGACCGGACAATACAGTGACCATGATGGGCTTCCGGGTAGTAACGTCAACTTATCAAACATTAGGCTCATTCACACTAGGTGAAAGTAATTTGTTTAAGATAGAAGAAGAACCTATTACCGTTCGTATGGGTTATGGCATCAGCGTTACTTACACTACCGTTTCCGGAACTGCAGTTGTGCAGGATGTTATATCTGATTTCGACAGCAACAAAATGAGGGTAATTATAGAAACATGGTTTAACGATTGGTTACCTACTCCTTATATCGGTTCATACGTCAAAGCATCGTTTGCGACCGTAAAAGCTGCGTTACTTAAACCTTAATTTAATAATAAATAAAGGGAAAACGCGCTTTGTGTTTTCCCTTCAACAAATTATATCATGCCACAAGATTTTATGACAGAAGCGAACGGACAACCTATGAGTCCTCAAAAGCTAAAAAGCTTGCAGGAACAAGCCAAAAGAAACGGGGAAGTTTTCCCCTACGATATGACAACCGTATATGCGTCCTCTAAGCTTGTTCAAAGCAATTCATTGCCGGAAATTACGAAGGCCGGCCAGCCAATGGATGTCCACACAGCGATTGCCGAAAAAATGTTCGCTTCAGGTAAAGCAACTAAAGATCAACCCAAAGAAGCACAACCGACAGAGGAAGAAATCGTTAAAGGTTTTATTCAAAAAATTGCATTGGCAAAAACAATTGACGAGGTAAATGCATTGGTTCCCGAAACCGAAAAGAGGAAGCCCGTTAAAGAAGCGGCAGTTAAGAGGCTTAATGAGTTAGCAAAATAATATGCCGCTCATTGACCATACTTATTTTATCGGTGAGTTAAACATACCTAACACCGATAAACCGGAAGTCTTTGAAGAATTGATGCATTTCATTGCTGTATATGAAGAAAAGTTCTTTAACGAGGTTTTCGGATATAGTTTTTATAAAGCCTTTAAAACCGGAATATCCGCAGAAGATGTCGACCAGCAAAGGTGGATTGACCTGTTACTGGGAACAGAGTACGGTAATAGTTACTGGAAAGGGTTGCTGCAAAACGCATCGATAACATCCGGAAGTTCTTTGAATGGGTACGATTATAAGCCGCCCCAACTTATCCGGGTGGGTGTGACTACAGATGCAAACGGAAATGTAATAATTGCTGCGGATTCGGTTTCAGTAACAAAATCTGACTGGATTGGCTGGGATGTCATTATTGAGAAAATCGGCTTTGGAACAATGAAAGTTAACATTGACTATAACTATGACAAAGGTCTTGGTAAGGTTGATTTAACCGATAATGTGTTTGTTCAGGATGAATTTTATTTTGTAGAGTTTCAACTAAACAAAACTACATCCGGCCCTTCTGTATCGTCAACGCTTAAAAAAAGCATGATAGCGAACTATGTGTATTACTGGTATATGCGCAATGGAGTTTCAACTACGACAGGAACTGGTGAAGCAAAGAACAAAACCGAAAATGCATTTGCAGTAAGTTCCGCTGATAAAATGATAAGAGCGTGGAATGAAATGGTTGAACAAGTTTGGGAATTATCGGGTTATCTTAATTATTCTGCTCTTATGTATACCGACTGGAATCCGAGTATGATTTTAAGAAATGTTTACCGTAAAATTAATGCATTTGGGATATGACCGGGGATGAAGTATTGTATATCGTTGATATTATCAGAGAAGTAGTAGAGGCAGTAAGTACAAAACTTACTCCTCAGTTGCAGGCAGTACAACCAACTATAACCGGCGTTCATTATTTGGTAGGTCATCATACAGAGATAAGATCCCGGTTGCAGGGATTATCAAAAATGCAAACAGGAAAATTTGACAGGTACCCGTTAATAGCTCTTTTTCAGGATTTTACATTAAGAAGAGGTCGCAGTGAAGGTTACTTCGGATATGCCCCGCTTCAACTGATGATATTATATCATACAAAAAAAGAAAGCTATACTGAGGAAAGGTACGCTACAGTTTTTAAGCCTATACTTGAACCGATTAAAGTCGAATTTGAGAATCAGCTATACAAGCATAAAAATGTGGTTTATCAATATAAGGCACAAAGAGAGATAGACGAAACCGAAAGACCACATTGGGGAGCGCCTGCGAAGTACGGCAATGAAGGATATATACTGGACGATGTTTTAGACGGGATTGAATTATTTATACCAAAAGTAACTTTTAAACAAGATGACTGTTCCGTTAATCCGCTTTTGAGAGGTCGCAGCGGAATAAGTGCTACTCCTATACCTTATCCATTTAAAAAAAGGTTGCCTTTTGCTTATAGTCAAACTATTGCTGCATCTGAACATCTTTTACAGTCTATAAGCGGAATAACTGTACTTACTCCATCGAAAGCTGAAATAGAGGTGTACACTGAAATCAGAGAAAACAAAACGGTGTATATAGAAAGTAACGCTTCCTTATTAAATCATGAGATAATAATTTTTTAAAATGGCAATTAAAACACAAGGTGCTGGTTTAGACTTTTTAAAAGTCGGTGTTATAAAAGATGCGCTTTCAAACCCTTTAACGACAACCCTTAAAAATACACTTGCCACTACATTAGGAGCAGCACATAAAGGACTGATAGTTTATGACACAGATTTACTAAGGCTTCAATCGTGGAATGGTACGGCCTTCGTTGATCCACCATCTGCGCAAACAGGTTTAACACCTAAAGGGAATGTGGCTTTTAATGCAACGGTTCCTGTATCTCCAATAATAGGTGATCTATATGTTTTTAGTTCTGCAGGTTCAAACACCTGGCAGGGTACTAACGTTGTACAGGTTGGTGATCAGGTTTATTGGGATGGCACAACCTGGCAATTTATCCAAGGCAATACCGTTTCCTCTACGGAAGCTATCGCAGGCATTATTGCTATAGCAACACAAGCACTGACAAACACCGGTACAGACGATTCTACAGCAATTACTCCTTTAAAATTGGCGACATTTATAGGAGCGACTAAGAAGCTGGCTAAAACATATTTTGTTTCCTCGGTAACTACTGTAGCTGATACGCCACTTACAATAAATCATGCTTTAGCTCTTCAAAACAGAGATGCTTTCGTTTTAAGTTTTAAAGTTGGTAATTCTGACGAGGGTGTAGATTATGATAGCGTGGATGTAAATAATTGCACAATAACTACAGGAAGTGCAAGGACAGGGAGTGTTTTTATAACAGGATATTAATTTTATGGCGAGTAAAAGATCAAGCGTATTAACAGAGCAAGCTCAATTAAGTGCCGATCCTTCGTCGCCTGTTGCAGGCTATTCAGTAATCTTTCCAAAGTCAGACGGTAAGTGGTATGCTAAAAATTCTGACGGAACGGTAACAGAGGTGACAAGTTCAATTATCCCAAAACAAACACTGGGTATTTCGCTGGGTAATTCTACTTATGCTGCTGCAACTTTAGTATATCAGTCTCTTTTAGGCTCAAGTTCAGGAGCAAGTAATTCAGTAGAAACAACAAAACAACTTGCCTGGATTCTTCCAGGCACTTTTAATGCTTTGTATGTTTACATGCATTCCGCTCAACCGTCTACAGGCTCAATTACTTTTACATTAAGAAAAGGCGGAGCCGCAACTGCATTAAAAGTTATTGTTCCACTTAGTGGTGCAGCAGGTTTATATACTGATCTTACAAACAGTGTTACAAACTTAGCCGGAGACCAAATGTCTTTGGAGATAAACAATGCAGCTTCAGGTACTTCCGGTGGAGTTAGGGGTTTTACATTAGTGCATACACCTACATAAAATTTATAACACATGTCAATAAATAATTTAAGCCGCCAAACAGGAAATAACGGTGAAGAATACGGGCAATGGGAAACCACTGATGCTATTTTATATCCGGTAATATACATTCCTGTATCGGATAAAGAAGCCGGTAAACTCATAATAGATTTCAATGGAGTGAATATTAATACAGTAGCTGCTGCCGACAGATACATTATTATCAGGTTTAAAAAGGTAAATAATGTCATTTCACTTATAGGCCGTATGGCACCTTTCAATAACGCGGATACAGGGATGACAGCGGTTGATGTTACCATTTCTGCTTCAACTGATAATACCCAGATTATACTGTCTGTAACTGGTATAGCTAATACAGCAGTCAGACATAGCATTCAAGTGAATAAATTGTCAAGTGCCATAAGTTCTGGTGGTTACGGATAATAAACACTATCTTAAAATTTATAACACATCAAAGAGTGTTAACCAATAAAAAGAAAATAGAAAAAAACCTTAAATAAATTCGGAAATATTTTAAAAACAAAATAAAAAATGGCATCAGCACTCATAACTCCATGCGACGTTACCGAAGAAGAAAGTTTTAATACCGGTATTGAAGGCAACTGTGCACTGGGAGTTGCAGCAGGTATTATCATTGTTAATTCAACGGATACATGGACAAAAGCAGATATGGCCGATCCGGATGCTTTTATAAAAGCGAGGATACATGCCGGTACTTCTCAACGATTCAGGCCTGTATTCCAGGGGATATTTGATTTTGCCTATGCTAAAGAAAGTGATCAGACAGAAGCAAATCCAATTAAAGGTACTACCAGGGTTACACGACCCGGTGGCCTTACCTTCACTTATACCTGGGAGGGTGGACTTTGCTTAGCAGGAAGGCTCGCAGCAGTGCAGGGTAAAAGTTACCGTTATATTCCTTTTGACTCTGATAGCCAGTTTCTGTTAAATAAAAATCTGGATGGCACATATAGCGGACTTGAAAGTTCTGATATTACAGCCAATTACAATCCTTTTACGCCTGGCTCTTCAGCAAAAAGCATATTGGTTTTAAACACTCCTTACAAAAAATACGTACGTGCTGAATTGTTTAAAGCCAATGTTGATTTAACAGACCTGAACGGCCTGATAGATGTTGACATAATCAAAGCAGCAGCAGCCACCACCACGAAGCTTATAATTGGCGTACAGACACAATGCAAGAAAACTGATTTAATTGCAAAGTACCCAACTGCTATAGCTGATCTTGATTTGTACATAGTTACAAATAAAGCAACCGGCGCAGTAGTAACACCAACGGCAGCAGCAGTTGTCGGCGGTCGCATAGAGCTTACAGGAACGTATGTAACAGGGCAAACCTATATCGTTACCGGTTCGGCGCCATCTGTATGGCTGGCAAACCTTATCGAAGGTTATGATGCAACAAATCCGGTAGAAATAACTGTATAAAACATAGAACAATGCTAAAAAATAAGACCAAAGTAAACGGTGCCTCTGTAAATCTTTCAGAAATTGCAAAGCTTAAAAGCATAGATGAGCTTAAAACACTTGAGATATTTTCCGAAGACGCGGACGCTTCAAATCAAAAGGTTTGGGATGCTGCTCAGGAGTTTAAGGCTAAAGTCGAACCGCCTAAAGCCGAACCGCCTAAAGTAGTCAAAAAGTAGTAATGGTTATTGAATATGGATTAAAAATGGGAAAGTCGGCCTGATTACGGCTGACTTTTTTTATAAATGCTAAACCGCCTAAAAAATAAAATCGCCGCTCTGCAAAAGTTTTCTTTTGGGGATGAACTAAAGAAAATAGTTGAGGATAATAAAGATAAGTTAGCGGATCTGCAAAGAGATCAATTAGTAAAAGGTAAAGACAGTAATAATAATTACATAAAATTAAAAGATAATCATTCTTACGGTGGAGGTTATAGGCCTTTTACTATTAATGAAAAACAAAGATACGGTAAAGGTACAGGAGCAATAGTAGGTCATATTACCTGGTTTATGACAGGCAAATTGCATGAATCAATAAGGGCATTTATATCGGGGGATAAGTTTAGACTAAAATCACATGATTTCAAATTCGAAAAATTGATTATTAGAAGTGGTGAAGAAGCGATCGGACTTAATGCAGACAGCAGACGTGAGTTTGTGACTGAAGTTACGCGGCCAAACATTTTAAAGGTTTATCAGGAGAAGGTGGCAGGTGTTTAATTTGTATGCACTTTATTAGTCATTTGCCTGGCCGAACTGATCATAACGGCAAGCCGGGCGACAGAAGTTCTTTCTTCATCAATTTTAAAACCTAAAGCTTCTAAACTATTAAGCTGTTCATAGAAGGTTTTAATTGAGTAAGATACCTTTTTGTTTGCCGTTGAATCCGTAATAAATTGGTTAAAGTCTTTAAGCAATTCTTCTAACTGCACCTCTTTAAGTTTCTCGCGGGTTTGGGCGTTTTGGACTTGTGTGTGAAGATCATTGATATCATTATTAAAAACTAAAGAAATGCCAATCTTCCTGAGCCTTTCAATTGCTTCAAAAGCTTGCGGCAATAGCTCTGTAAAGACACTCGTTTTAATGTAACGGATATTTTCATTCAGAATAAAAAAACATGATTTGGCACGTTCTATCCTGCTATATAAAGCATTTATCTTTTTTTGTTTTGTGATTTCAGGCATTTCCGTACCTGACAAGTCTATAAACTCAGTCAAAATATTATCCCATGCATACAATAATTCATCTGCGGCCGGTTCGCCTTCAATTATCAGTGCCCCTAAATTATTATCAAATTCACAAGAGATAAATATCCTGATACTGCATTCCGAGGCCTTGCTTATTAATTTCATAAGATATAAATATACAAAAAATTAAACACAAAAGCAATGGAGCAGGATATACTCGATATTGGTTTTAATGTTAAAAAAGCAGAGGCAGAAAAAAATCAAATCATTGCTTATTTTAATGAAGTGCTCTCTTATGAAAACAAGTTTACAGGCCTGCAAAAGATATTCAATAATCCAAATTCTAATCTAAGCGATTTTAAAAAGGCAAATGAGGAATTTAAAAAGACAATAAACGAGAACCTTGCTTTATCAAAAACTTATACCCAGCAGCTTAAGGAAGAAGCAAAGCAACAGGCTGCATCCGCTCAAGCTACGGCAGCTAATGAAAAAGCCAAACGGGAGTTACTAAAGACCGACCAGGAAACAGCTAAAACGCAGACTTCCAGGGAAAGGGCGACGGCCTCACTTCTAAAAACTCAGCAGGAACAATTAAAGATCGATAATGCTGATATTAAAATTACCAGGGAAAAGATAAAAAATGAGACAGAGGAACAGAGGTTAGCTCAGGCACAACTGCGCACAGCAGCGCTGCGGGTGGCAGAAAGCAATAAGGCATTAGCAATAGATAAGAAAGAAGCAAAGGCCATTGAAGAATTATCCAACGATTACAAACAACTTTCACTGGCCTATGCAGATGCAGCGTTAAAGGCAAAAAATCTTGCACTGCAGCAGGGCAATAATTCAGCAGCAGCGAAAACTGCCTTAGCGAATGCCAACGCTCTTGGCAACAAATTAAAAGAGGTTGATGCACTTACAGGTTCTTTTAATCGTAATGTAGGTAACTACCCTAAATTTGATGCGATAGCTAATTCATTAGGCAGTCTGTTAAAAGGTGCTGGTTTGGCTATAGGACTATCCACTGTAACTAATTTTCTTTCATCTTCTGTAGACGAAGCTAATCAGGCCGAGCAGGCTACTACCCGTTTCAGAAATGCGCTGCAAAACATTGCCCGTGAAGATGTATTTGACAGGCTAAGCGCAAAAGCAAAATCATTTGTTGATACTTTTCGGTATTTGGATAACGACGACGTAACAGAGGTATTTCAGCAACTTATTACTTATGGCAAGCTTACTGAAAAACAGATCACGGACCTTACACCGGTTATTGTAAATTTCGCTGCTAAGTCAGGGCTATCGCTAAATGAAAGTGCTTCGGTAATTATAAAAGCTCTGGAAGGCAATGCCCGGGCTCTTAAAGATTATGGTATAAGTATAAAAGATGGTTCAACTGTTACAGAGCGGTTAGGTATAATAATGACCGACCTAAAACCAAAAGTGGAAGGTGCGGCAGAGGCATTTCAAAAAACGTCGGCAGGGATTAAAGCAATTGCAACACAGGACATTGCTAATCTTAAAGAAGAAATAGGGAACAAGCTATTACCCTATTTAGGACAGTTTTATAAGGCTATATCTGAAATCGTTTCAGGGTTCGGAATAATGACAACCTTCGTTAATGATAAGATTATAGCACCTATTTCAAATGCTTTATCTGTATCGAAGGCATTATTTACTTCCGGATTTTCAGGAGCAAATAAAAGACTGGATGAAATCACTCAGGAAAGCGAGGCTATTGAACGCAGCATTAAAACACAAAAAGAATTAGCAAAGGTTAGAAAGGTTGTCAATGAGGTTGCTAATGACGCTGCCGCTAAACCTTTAAAACAACAAAAGGAAATACTGGAAAGCTACCAAAAATTAAAGGAGGCATCATTTAAAACCTATAATGATTTAGCGTCTCGTGGTGAACAACTTTCGGATAAGGGTAAGGCTGCGGCAAAAGAATTGTACTTCCAAAGTCAAGCTGTTGTTGCGCTTCAGAAAACAATTGCACAAACCCAGGATAAATCAATTTTAGGGATTGGCGATCCGGGTAAAGCTGCTAAAAAAGAAAAAGCCCATATCAAAAGCATTGCCGATGCGATCGCCGAACTGCGCAACGAGTTAAAAGCCCTGCAATCAGAGCAAGACCAGGGCATCATTACTTTTTCAGAAGCGGATACCAAACGAGCCGAAAGGTACAAATCCACTATAGAAGAAATTTTCAAGCTTAAAGCCAGCGATAAAAGTAAGGAAACGGCAGCAGTAAATCTGGGTTTGGAGCTTAACCCTATCACTCAAAGGATATTAGAAAGGCAGATACATGAACTGGTAGAAAAGCTTAATAGCAAAGGTGAAAAGATTAATCTGTTAGCGCCTCCGGATCCGGCTAAGTTTGAACAGGAACAAACAAAAGTGTATGAAGCTTCCATTCAATTCAGGCAAAAGGTTGCAGAGAAAGATTATGCTCAGCAGCAGGACAGGTTGTTAAGACAATTTTCACAAGGCAAAATAAGCCGTAAAGAGTATGAACAGGACTTGCTTAATATTCAGGAAGCTTATGCTGAAAAAACAATTCAGTTACAAATCGATGAATATACCGCTTCTCTTAAATACGCCTTTACCGGTGTAGAAAATACTCAGGAAAACGCAGATAAGCGCTTAGAAATTGAAAAGAAATTAGCAGAGGCTCAACTGCAATTAGACCAAAGGATTTCGGATAGCCATAAGAAAACTAACGATAAAAGGAGAGAAGATTTAGTTAAGTTTCTAAGTGATGCTCAGGTAATATTTAACCAGGTGGCAGATGTAATAGGCGGGGTAGTTAATATCGGTGTTACTAACCAAAAAAATGCTTTGCAGGATTTAGAAGATCAAAGGCAAAAAACCTATCAGCAGGAGGTTGACCGGATACAAAACTCCGTTTTAAGCGAGCAGGACAAATCGGATAAAATAAAAGTATTAGAGGCAAAGCGACAGGCACAGAAAGAAGAATTTGATCGTAAGAACAGGGAAGCTGACCGAAGGAAAGCGGCATTTGATAAGCAACAGGCGATATTCAACATTATATTAGAGGGTACTATTGCCGTTGTAAAAGCAGCAGGTAGAAGCCTGTTTGAAGCTATTGCTGTGGGTGTCTTATTTGCTGCAAAACTCGCCGTTCTAATTGCTACGCCTTTGCCGAAGTATGCGAAGGGAATTAAAAACAAAGCCGCTGACAGCTTTGGTATTGCCGGTGAGGCTGGTCCCGAAGTTATAAAGTTGCCCGGCAAAGAGTCGTTTATTGTTGAAAAAGAAACAATAATGTACATGCCCAAAGGAACCGACATTACCCCGCTTTCAAAAGAAGGTATTAATGAAATTATGTATCGCAGCATGGCAAGGCAAACCGCCCAGGTCATAAACTTTAATAACAAAAGCGATAAGTCAGAACATCTTTTAATGGAGTTAATAAATGAAACACGAAAGGGCAATTCAAAGAAAAGCAGCTTTCAGTTTAATTTTCGGCATGATCCGTCCTGGACTGCTTATAAAAATAAATATTATAGCTAACAATGGCAATTCCCACCAATATATTTTTATATGCGATACTCGATAAAGACAACAACTCTTATTATGAAGCAGGAGACGGTTCGATAATTCTGTCAGCGCAGCCGAGGTTTTTAAAAAGCAAACCTATAGGCTGGAAGGAGATTGAGCTGTCTTTTGACACAGTAGATAAATATTTTTCAAACGTAAAGGCTTTATCCGTTCCGCTTCAATATGTTTTCGATGGTGCACAAATACTGCGCTGGTTACTGTATAAGAAGAAGGGAATTTTTGAGGAATGCTATTGCGCCGTTTTCAAATGGAACAGTGAAACGGGTATACATGAACTGGAATATAAAGGCCAGATAGACTTATCAAAAACAACAGATGATCCTAAAATAGGAGTGACAGTAAATGCCAAAGAAGGCGGGCTGCAAAGTGATTTAGATGCTTATGAAAGTATTACCTATGAATTGCCATTGGACAGAACAAATCCTGATGTTGTAAAAGTTTTGTTTGATGGAGTGATACTCAAGGATGTCTTCAATTACCGGTCTTATGAAATACAAACAGACGTTACGGCTGCTAATTACATAAGTGAGACTCAGCATGGTATTGATAAACCTTATGTAATTGTTCCGCTTACTTTTTTAAACAATGAAGGTGACAGTGTTGGCGTCACGCATGGTGACCCTACTATAGAAACATTTCACGACTTAACTTTTTTTGATACATCAAGCAATGATTTCTTTGAAAATCTTTCATCATTGCCGATGATTTTAAATATTAATACCGATTATAAATTTAGCTTAACAAATAAGTATAATTATAGCAATATAGTAAGCCGTGAAAATTTTAAGGCTTTTATTTTTATAAAACATTTCTATGGATTAGAAACTATTGAAGTTGCAAATTTTGCTCTAAACATTCCTGATGCTGGCACATATACCATACCTATTAATACTTCTATAGAAGTTCCTGCTAATAGTAAACTGTTCTTTGTATTCCGGTTTCCTACCGAGGCAGAATTGCAACTTTATAGCCCTTTAGCGCCTGATTTAAAATACCAGGTCACATTTGATGAGAACATTTTTAAAGCGATTTTCGATAGCCTTAATCCACCCGCAACAGTATATGCTTTACGGCCCTTAGATATTGCAAATCAATTAGTAAAAAAATGGAACCCCAAATACTCTGTTCAAAGCGATTTTTTATCACTGCGCAATAATATTACTGCCACTTCCGGACAGGCTTTAAGAGGTTTGCAAGGCGCAGTTCTTAAATGGTCATTTAAAGACTGGTTTGATGAATATAATTTCCTGTATTGTTTATGTACAAATATTATTGGCAATGTTATTTACATTGACCGAAGGCCTGACAGATACAACGTGACAACCGATACAACAATTTTAGATTTAGGTACAGTCTCAAATATTAAAATAAAACCGGGATCAAAGATTTATACATCGGTCAAAACGGGCTGGCCGGATCAGGATTATAATGAGCGTAATGGTAAATATGAGTTTAATTCAACTGCAGAATGGAAACTGCCGGTAAATTCAAAAGGAGACGTGCTAAATCTTATCGGTAAAGCCCGCGCTGACTGTTACGGCATAGAATTTATCCGGGGAAAATTAAACAATAAAGACACTACGGATAACAAGGGTGACAATGAAGTCTTTTTAGTAAATATTGACAACCTAAATCCATCGGGGGAAGCTCAGCAAATTGAAATATCGCTAGGTAAAGAGGCGCAGCAGTCGGCAGCACTCGGGGTTATTAACTTTGATTATACTATCAGCCAAAGTGATGACATAAGAAATTATATTTACGTCAACAGTGCACAAACATCTTTCACATACAGAAATGCCACACCGTTTTTAACCCGTTTCCAGGCTTCTTTTTACGGAAATAAACCTGCAGGCGTAGAAGCATCTTTCGACTTAACTATAAATGGCCTTGTTTTCAGCACAAGGGTTGTGGCAGCAGCAGAAACTACTTTTAGAATTGCTTTTGATGTATCTGTACCGCTTCAATTAAATGATGTTGTTGAATTCATAAGCAATAATGAAGCGGTCAATATCACAACAGGGGGCTTAAGCATTCAAATTTTGGCGGGTGATAATGCATTAACCTATAATTTAAAACGTGTGGTTTATGACAGTATTACTGGGTTGCCCACGCCTAACGTTGCAGGTCCCGGCGCCGCTTTTAATATTGAGGAAATGACCCCGGCACGAAAGCTTCGAAACTGGTCGAGCTATCTTCACTCTCTTTTGTTTCAGCTTCCTGATGAAAAAATTACATTTCAGACTTCGCCAAAAAATAAAGAGCTAAGCACAACAATAAATGAGGTTGCTATTTCTGAAAAAGCTGATTTGCCGGTATCAAATCTGGACAGTCCTTTTTTTCTTAACTACACAGATTCATTTTTAACGAAAGTCCCATTAGCCTTCAGCAAAACGCTTTCTAATCTTAAAAATGCAGGAAATGTCAAAACAATGTACAATGGTTTTGAAATATTCCTTTTGCCCCTGGGAAAGATGGCCTCAAGGCCAGCGACAAATGAAGCTCAGGAATGGGAGTTATTGCTATCAGCGTACAATGACCTCAATACTCTTTACCAGCTATCACAGGAAGGTCTTTATTTATCAGACGGAAATAATCATACTATGAGAATATCAGTTTTCAATCCCGTTCATTTTGTTCATTATGATAAGCAACTGAACGCCCGTTTTAAGTATAAAGATATTTTTGACGACTGGGTTCATCACCGCAACGCTCAATTTTATGAGCAGCCGCATTACTTTCAAAAATGGGAACTTGCAGATCCTATTGTACTTCAATTCATCACCAATGGTATCGGGCAGATAGAACTTTATGTCTATGATTGCTGGGCTCACCAGGTGGGAACGGCCATTGCCTCTGTAATAATGTTAAACCCGGCGGTAAGTACGCCAACTGTGCTGCAGCAAATAACAGTCAACCCAGCCGATTATGGGGAAGGCAATTACTTGTTCGTCCTTAAATCGAATGGTACCGCCCTTGCCATTTCCGAATGGCAAAACTTTGCCGAAAAACAGGATGGCACTTATGCAATTGATTATTTTAATTCTTACAATAAGCTGAACGGATATTTTGCGGGTTGGAGGCCGATGATACGCTTAGAAGCTATGTGGGATATTGAAATAGGGGAGGGAAGTTCAACCGATTATGAAGACGAAGAAAGCAGCGAAACTTTAGCGTTCAATACATACACTAACAAGAAAATTTATTTCGGTTATGAGCAGGGGCATCCGGAATGGATGCAGATTAAACTAAATAATATATTGCGCTTAGATAATACAAGCATTGAAGGCACTCATATCTACTTACCAGCTAACAGCAAATGGGAAATCATCAAAACTTCAGGTATTCCGCTGTTCAAATACTCAATTGATCTCAGGCGTGCAAACAGCAGCATGGACTTCAGTGTGTATGCTGATATCAACGATACTGTGGCAGCAATATATACCGTTGACGCAGAAGCTTACGGCGATGCACCCGGAATAATAAAGGTTGAAATTGATGACAATTAAAATTTTCGGATAGAATTTAGTAAGAAACCAACTTTGATATAACTGCTTTTTACTTGTTATAACAATTCATTCAATCATTTTTTATGATAGCATATTTTGCTTGCGAATGTCCTTTAATCTTACCACTACATCTAATTCTTCCACCAACAGGCACCGCGTTAATCTTTACGACCGCTCCTCTGACGGTACTTTAATTCAAAAAGCATCGCTAACACAAAACCCGCCCCATCCTGAGCGGACATGGACGTTTACCGATCTTATACCAGGTAAAAATTACCGGTACGAATGGATTGAAATTGATAGTAACGATCAGACTCTACAAACATACGCATCTCAAAATTTTACAACGCTGTCCGGCGGCAGTACAAAAATAAAACTGCCTAAGGAGGTTATTGCAGATTTTACTCCCGGTATTACAAGTGGCGCATCCTCTTTTACAATGGATGGCGCCACGGGGAAAGACGACTGGCGCGGGTGGGATATTCATTTGGAAAAAATTGGTTTTGGCACACAGTTTACCGAAGAAAATTACACTTATAACAAGGACACCGGTATATTAACTTTAACTGACCAACTCTCACCTTTTGAAAAGCTATATATTGAATTTATCCCGCAAATAGTAACAAGTGCAGCCGTGGCCGGAAGTTCGGCATTCACTGGTGTCCGGTTAATCACTGCCAGTGGTGCAATACTCGCATCTGATTTTGGCACAAATAAAATACTAGTAAAAGGCGCAACGAATTTCATTAACCTTACACTGCCCGCTATAAATACTATCCCCGAATTTCTGCTTTTGCATATTGAGACTGGCAGGGGCAGTCATAAATCAGTTACTATTACCAGCACCACACCCAGTGCAATTGACTGGCTTGAAGGTGCAAGAACAAAACTGTACATGGGCATCTGCGAGTCGTTAATTATATACCGGTATGGAAATGAAATAAGAGTTGACAGCAGTGACGGCAATTTCAAAACGGTTGGTGAAATAATCAGCGATGATGCCGTTGCAAATAAAGTGTATAACAAAACTGAGCTTAACGGAGCGATATTAAGCAATCAGGATTATGCACGCCTGTATTATGATTATGTTTTAAACCTGCCTGCAGAGCAAACAATCAGCTTCGATAACTGGTATATCACTCCGCAAAGATATTCTCTTGCCAATAACATTGGACAATTCCATGTACCTGACAGAATGAACTTATTTGAGAGAGCGGTAGACGCTGCCGGGGAGCGCTATCCTGGTTATTATCAGCCGGCTACAGTAGGACCACACATACATCCTTATCTGACAGGAGATAAACCAGGCATTTCTGATAATGCCAACGACCGCAATGTTATGGTTCCTATCTCGGGAGAAAGCGAAATGGCTAAATACACCGATACCAATAGCGGCGCCGGAAGTGGCACAGAGACCAAGCCAGAAAACTACAGTACAAGAAGGTATGTAAGAACATAATTTTAATAACACTTAATGTTAAGTAACAAATCAGCCCTTAACGGTCAAAAGTGCAAAGTTATTTTTACGAATATGAAAAACATAATAATAGCTTTTTGTTTTCTGCTTTTTTCCTGTCAGAAGACTGATTGTCCTGATGGCAGGTATCATAAGCCGGGGACATGCCCGGAAGCAGAACCTGCCACTCCTGTTATAAGCAAAATTAGTGTTCAGCTTTTGCTCAATGATAAAGGTGGTGCAGAAAATACTGCTGATGGTGTTGTTTGCTCGTTTAGCAAAGATTATTCGTACAATATTGGCGATGAAGACAGCTATAAGTGGAATAATTATCAGGAGAATTTGGCTATAATAAAAGATACAAATGCTCTTTCGATCAATGGCCAGCCTTTGCCTAAAAGCGGCTCAGACACTATTTTCTTAAAGATATGGAATTATAAACAAGACAGGTATGTCCTTAAAATTAATGAAGAAAACTTTCCTAAAAATGTGAAAGTATATGTTTACGATGCCTGGGAAAAAAGGACAGAGTGGGTTCATAAAGAATACAATATTTATTATACAACGCTTACACCGGAGGAAGCCAATGATTACAGGTTCTCACTAATCGTTGAAAAAATATGATGATGAAGTTTTTGCTGATTATATCATTAATGATTTTTATAACACAATGAAATTATTATTCTCACTTCTCCTATTAATAACCGTTTCATCACAAGCTCAATTCCCGGGGAGTTTTTCAAAGCCAAACTCCAGCCGGGGTATTGAGTATAATGGACTAATGGCAGACAGAGAATTGTATATCCCGGTCATTGATACAACTTTTACTCCGCTTAGACAAGGAATTTTGGTTCAAAGGCCCCAGGATACTATCGAGCACAATTTTATTATTTACGGTTGGAACGGATTACAATGGTTGGCTATTTCAAGTGGTGGTAGTGTCGTTGTAGACTCATCTGGCTCAATAATAGAACAAGACCCTATATTTTTATCCCACGTTGCAAGCAGTATTACCGCTGCCGATACGGCAAGATGGAATGAACGGTTCAGGCAGAACACTACATATAATTATACTGATGGATATTTTTTTGACGGCGATTATAGTGAAGCGAATCCACTGAGAATTAACCTGGACAATTTTTATGAGCGATATCAGGTGGACAGCGCAATTGCTGCAAATAAAGCTGATACAGATAGTGCTATCGAACAAATTCAAAGTTCCAGCGGCAGCGGTACAGTAACAAGTGTCGCACTCACGATGCCGGGGGTGATATTTAATTCAACCGTCCCCGGTTCTCCTGTTACCACTTCGGGAACCTTAGCACCTACACTGGCGACTCAGTCTGCTTATCGTTTATTTGGTACAGGCAGCACAGCTTCTACACCTTCATGGCTTGCCTCAATTGACAGTAATTATATACCTGCTTTGCATTCGGAAGCTTATTACAATACGAAGTACGGCAGCGGAAGCGGAGGAGCTAATTCTAATATTGGCTTAGGATACAGATGGGCTGTTCCAAATACGAATAATATAAAGACATCTTTTGCGGGCTATGGAATTATAAAGGATAGTACAACAAATGCAAATGGAATAACTGACATTATTGATAGTGCCACCCTTTTAAACGGCTACGTCAGTAATGTTACATTAAATACTCCAAGTGTTATTTATACACCGGTAAACTTTTTAGTATCAGGACATACAGCAACCGGAACGTTATCCTTAATATCACAACCTGCCAATCAATTTTTAGCTTCACCAGCCGGGGGCAGTGGAACACCAACATTCAGGTCTATAACTTCTGCCGATCTGAATGTCAAACAAACACATACAACGGGCACATCTGTAACACTTAATAATGCAACCACATGGCTTGTAGTAAATCCTGCTTCTGTACTTTCCGCTTTGTCGGTAACTATGCCTGCGACACCAACAGATGCACAAAGGATTGAAATAAGCTTCGGGGGTACATTGTCAACCGGGGAAGTTGTTACCACGTTAACCCTTGCAGCTAATACAGGACAGGCTATATTGGAAAGCAGTACGCCCACAACGGTGGCTGCCGGAGAAACGATTGCCTATAGATATAACTCAAGTAATTTAAAATGGTATCGAATTAACTAAAGACATGACATTACAGGAAACTATAGACAAAATTGATTTAGCACACTACATACTTACATCGGGTGCAAATACCTATACGGCTACCGTAAGTCCGTCTTTGAAAAGTTATGTGACAGGTAAACCATTCTTTGCAAAATTCACCAATGCCAATACCGGCCCAAGTACACTTAGCATAGATGGATTACCTGCAAAAAATATTTATAAGTCTTTAGCCGTACCGCTTGTAGCAGGAGATATACCAGCCAATTCTTTAATAGAAATAGTTTATGACGGTACGGCTTTTCAGGTTATTGGCGGAGCGGTTTTATTTGTAACGGTAAGTCAAAAAATAAATTCTGCTGCGGCGAATTTTGTTCAAACAATAATATAAAAATCAAATGTCAGCAACAAACTCAAACACGGTTTTATATGCTACAAGAGGAGCAAGGTATCCCGTAATTAACATAGCTTCCGGCACTGCTGCTAATACCATATCGTTGTTAGCTACAGCCGATCCTACTTATGGTTCCATAATAACAGATATTCTTTTTAGAAGTGCTGATGCAACGGCCAGGGTTTTTGATATTATAATGTGCGCAACAGGCAGTCAGGCTACTCCTGAAAATGCAAGAGTAGCTATAACAATAGCTTTATCTTCAGGTAATAATGGAACGACTCCTAAAGCATCATTTGCAGCGATAGCACCTGCACAATTTGATATAGATTTAGCTGGAAACAGGGTCATTAGTTTAGAAGCTGGTCAAAGCATTTATGTAAAAAATCTTTCATTAACTACGGGAGCCATTTTTGTTGAAGCTAAAATAAGAGATTACGCTCCATGAGTATAGGAATTTCTACCATACCGACACCTTATATACACGTAGCTGTTAAACGAAGAAAACAGACGTGGTATTCTATTGCTAATGGCAACTGGACAGATAAAAATACTTGGGTAAGTAATTCAATAAGGCGATTTGACTTTCCTCAAACGGGGGATGATGTTTATATTAATGATTCGGTAACCTGTAATGCCTCTGCTGTTTTAAATAATTTATACATAAGTGGCAATTTGTTATTTGACAGCACTGCGCGAACATTAACAGTAAATGGAGATATACAAGCAAATGGGTCAGTTAATATGTCAAATGCAGCCCATAATCTTATTCTAAAAGGTGTGAATAATAATATCACGAATTTCACAAGAGGGACAACTGCTACTATAACGTATTCACGTTTTGGAGATCAGGATATAATGGATTTACAATACACGAATTTAACTATTTCTGGTGGTGCAGGAACTGGATCATCTCTTTATTATGGTACAAAAAAGCCAACAGCAAATCTAACAACACAAGGCAATCTGACTGTATTAACATCAACTTTACAATTGGGTGATAACAACCTTACAGTAAATGGATTTTTGCAGAATACACAAGGTCAGATACTGAAAAGCGGAGGAGGCAACGTTTTAATTGTTGGATTATTGGATATGGGTTTTCAAGCAGGGCACGTTCTTGATTTCAGTGTTGGCAATCCCACGGTGGAACTTAGAGGAGGTATTAGTGTAGTTTTAGACCCCGCCATTATATTTAAAACAGGAACAAGTCTTTGGACGTTCACAACAAATAGCCAAAGCATATCAGGAGTAGGGGTGATGACATCTGGAGTTAAAACGTTTGATTGTCCTATATTGATTTCAGGAGCTATAACCATATCTGTCGCATCAACTATGGCCATGTTATATAACAATGCGATAAATGGTAATAATGCTTCGAGCACTTTCTCTAATAAAGGAAATTTATATACATCAACACCAACACTTCCCATGGTTGTTGGAGTATTTGATTATAAAAATACAACGACCTCATTAATAGGTTATATAATAACATCGAACCATACACTTCCTTTTAGCAATTACGAAGGGCTTATGATTGGCGGAGGCACAGGAGTAACCGTCAACTTAGCAGGCAATACAACAATCCGTCGATTGCAGGTGGGAACAGTTTTAGCTGGATTGACTAATACTAATAATAATACTACTAATGCGACTTTGCAATTGTCGTCATTTGATATTTCAGTTACCTCAACCACTTCCATATTAGGTTCATCATTGCTGAAAAGCGGTGCAGGAAACGTATTATTTGGGGAGTTGTTGGATATGAGTGCAAATTCAACTCAAACTTTAGATTTCAGTGTTGGCAATCCCACGGTGGAACTTAGAGGAGGTATTACATTCAATACTGAAGGACCGGTATTAAAAACAGGAACAGGCCAATGGTCATTTACCACAAATAATCAAAGTGTCTCAAATGCTGTCATTAATGTTTCATCCCCCGCATCAACATTTATATTTGATGCACCTATACTCATTTCTGGCGCAATAACCCTGACAGTAACTCAGGCAGCAAGTTTTGTTTCAAACGTAGTATTTAAAAATAATGTTACGGGAAACAATGCATCAAGCACATTGGATAACAGAACAACGATAAACTATCAGTATGTAATTGCTCCAATGCTTACCGGCATCCTTCAAACAAATGCAGCAGCTAACACATTCCTATATAACAGAGCAGGAGATCAGGATATAAAAGGAGGCACATACAGAACCTTAACCCTTGCAGGAAGCGGAATAAAAACTTTGCAGGGAAATGTGGTAGCAGCAACAGCTTATACTCTTACTGCACCGGCAACTTTAAACTTAAACGGCTTTACACGAACCTAAAAAATAAAACAAATGGCGGCAATCACTTCAGTAAATCTGACACTTCAAACAAGGGATTGGGAAACCTTGGTAGGAGTAATATCTAACAGCAACGACCCGGATATTCAGGACCTGCAATTTTCTTTGCAAACATACTATAAAGCTCAGGCAACAAAGCCTCAAGGTACAGATGCCATTGCTATTGCAACCACAGAGGAGACGGTAATAAAGCTATCAACCTTTCTATACGGAAATACGGTGTATAATGTAACGAAAGATAGCGGCACAAGCCCTTTTGCAAGGATAATGACAGCCATAAGATCTGCTAATAATATAGCAGATAACTATATAAGTAATCAATTGGCAATAAACGATAATAACTATAACCTGGTGTCAACCAATGTAAGAAAAAACGGACGCAGAGTCATTTTACTGAAACAGTATGACAACAATTAAAGTATTACAGAAGAAATAAGACCGCCAAAAAATATAACACTCAGACTAAAGTAACAAATCAGCCCTGTACCTCTACACGTTGAAAAGTATATTTATAGCAAATGCAAACCATGCAGCTACGGTATACGTGAATTATTCCTGTAAAAAAAACATATGAGATCTTTATCAATATTATTATTATTATTTATTGCATGTTCTATGCGTGCACAGATCAAAATTCCTGCTCGTATAGAATGTGAAACACCTTCATCATACCGGGGTGGCTTATTGGTTAATGACACAACCAGCCCTGGCAGCGGTGGCACTTTTGTCTGGATGAAAGATTACAATTGGATGAGTTATTACCTGAACATAGCTTTTGCCGGTAAATACATATTCAAATTTAGGGTAGCCGCTGAAGCAGCAGGCGCACAAACACAAATACGGAAAAGCGATGGCTCTCTAATAGGAACCTTCACTACGCCTGCAACCGGTGGCTCACGAATTTGGCAAACGGTATCTGATACGGTAGATTTTGCTGCGGGTAAACAAACGATAAGAATAATTAATGCAAGCGGGCAAAACAATATAGACTGGTTTGAGATAGATGCCTCCCCACCTGCAGCACCGCAATTTGTAACAAGGCAATATTTCGATAGTGTGATCAATGTTATAAGCAAAAAGAAAATATTTTTTGATGGAAGGATATTCACAGGAATGAAAGACAATGACAATTCAATTCTCATTGGTGACAGCACAAATGCAATAACAATTCCGGCTTTAATCCCGCCAATTACGAATAACGCAGAACAATAATGAAAAAACTATTAATAATTTTATCTCTGTTCATTGCAAGGGAAAGCTTCGCAACTGCTTATTATTTCAGCGATATAAGCGGAGACGACAACCGTACATCGACCCAGGCTAAAAGTCCTTCTACACCCTGGAAAACCGTTGCTAAACTTAATACCTTTTTTGCAAGTCTTCTGCCTGGTGACAGTGTTCTTTTTAAGCGTGGCGAGACTTTTTCGGGAGCGGCGATTACGGTTAAGAAGTCCGGATTAGCCGCTGCACCAATAGTTATAGGCAGCTATGGCACTGGCCCGAGACCTATAATAACCTCGCTTATTCCGCTTTCAGGATGGACCGTACCTAATTCTGCAAAACCAAATGTTTGGGAAAGTTCCACTATAATAAATATTAAACCGAAGATCGTTTTTCAGAACGGGAATATTTTGCCGATAGGTCGCTGGCCAAATTTGAGTGACACACTCAAAGGTTACCTGAAATGGGATAATGCAACAGCAGGTACTTTTTACGATAACAATTTACCGGCCTCACCTTCCTGGGCGGGAGCGCGGGTAGTTCTGAGGAAATTGCATTGGATATTGGAAGTTGATTCTATAACTTCCCATACTTATAGCAGCACCCTGGGTTCCAAAATAACTTATACTCTTGATCCGGGGGACACACGGGTGCCTTATTCAAAAGGTTATTGGATTCAAGGCAGCTTGCTTACCCTTGATCAGCAAGGCGAGTGGTACTATAATCCAGGCACTAAAAAGCTAAGCTTATACTCTGCTTCATCGCCTTCCGGTGTTGGCGTGGCCTCGCTAAATTCATTATTTACTTCCAGTTCGTATAGTTTCATAAAAGTCAGAGACCTTGAATTTCGCTGTGCTAATGATTACACAATAAATATCAGCAGTGTATCGTCAGGTGGTTTTGAAATTAATAATTGCATCATCAATGGCTCCGGCACAAGAGGTATTAATGTAAGCAATGGAGGAAATATAATAATTCAAAACGATACTATATTAAACAGTCTTAGCTACGGATTATATCTTAATATCACTAACGGGAAAGTATTAAGAAATTATATCAGAAATTCAGGGGCAATACCCGGAATGGGTGAAAACGGAAGCAGTAGTTATAAAGGAATTTATTTCGATGGAGCCAATAACCTGGTTCAGTATAATCATGTTATCAATTCCGGTTACATGGGTATCATGTTTACATCGACAACAGGCACCAAAGTATTAAATAATTTTGTCGATACGTTTGGTTTTGCAAAAGACGATGGCGGCGGAATTTATACACGGGGCAATTCTATTATCAGCGCTGAAGTATCAGGCAATATAGTGGGTAACGGAATTGGTGTACCCGAGGGTACGGGAACTACATACAAACAAGTGGTAGGTCTTTACGGAGATGATGGCGCACGGAATATAAAATGGGACGGCAACACCGTCTTTAATATACCTTTCCGGGCCATATATCCTCATGGAACGCAACGTGATACAATAATTAATAACACTACCTACAACACTTCAAATGGGATATATTTCGCAGATGATGGCTTAGGCGACACATACTTGTACAACAGGATTACGGGTAATATTTTGTACTCTCCTTTCAAGCAAAAGGCCATGGGAATGGCGCAGTTAACTGCCACAGAAATGAATGCACTTGGAAGGGTCGACTCTAACTATTATGCTACCCCGCTAAATTTGGGAGATGTTGTTCATGCTGATTATAGTCCTTATGCTTTTAGTGTTTCATCATGGCAATCTGCCGTGACACAAGACGATCACACCAAAGTTGCACCTGTTACCTATACTTCGCAATATACTTCTGACACTTCTGTTTTATTTCTAATCAACCCTTCAGAAATAAATAAAAGGTTCACTCTTTCTGGTAAGCATTACAAAGACATAAGAGGAACAAAATATTTATATGATACGATCAATATAAAACCTTATGGTTCGGCAATTCTATTTAGAGATACAGGAATAGTTAGAGGAAGTACACCGCCGCCTGCACAAAGTCCGGTTGTAAGCATAACAAGTCCGCTTAACAATGCCACATTTACCGCCCCCGCTACAGTTGCACTTGCTGCATCTGCAAGTGACCCTGATGGGACCATAAGTAAAGTTGAGTTTTACAGAAGCACTACATTAATAGGCTCAGTGACCACGGCCCCTTATGCGTATAATTGGGTAAATCCAACGGCGGGAACATACCAGATAACTGCCAAAGCTTATGATAATTCAGGACTAACAACAACTTCAGGAAGCATAACCATAACGGTACTGGCTGCAGGTAATACTGCTCCCGCGATTTCACTTACAGGGCCGGTTAATGGTGCGCAGTTTACAGCACCGGCGTCAATTCCTTTAACAGCAACCGCTTCTGATGCTGATGGAACTATAACTAAAGTGGAGTTTTATAATGGTGGTGCTCTGCTTTATACTGATGTCACAAGCCCGTACTCATATACATGGGCATCTGTTCCGGTGGGAAGTTATAATATTACTGCTAAGGCCACCGATAATTTAGGAGCTATTTCTTCCACTTCGGCTACCACTGTTACAGTGTCAGCTACGCCTGTACCGCCCGTTGTAAGTATGACAAGCCCGGCAAATAATGACCAATTTACGGCTCCGGGAACTATTGTACTATCTGCTTCAGCCAGTGATCCGGACGGTACAATAACTAAGGTTGAATTTTATAACGGCACCACCCTAGTTTATTCAGACTTAACAGCTCCTTATACCTACACCTGGAATAGTGTGGCAGTAGGTACTTATAGCCTTACCGCTAAAGCTTTTGATAGTCAAAATTTAACCACAACATCAGGAACTGTAACGGTTTCTGTAGCTACAAGCCCTTCATTAAATGCACCGCCGTCGGTGGATCTTACGGCACCTGTTACAGGCTCAATTTTTACAGCCCCTGCAAGTATAACAATCAGTGCTAACGCCTTTGACGGGGATGGCACAATTGCAAGTGTTTCTTTTTATAATGGCAGCACCCTGCTTAATACAGACGCAGCAAGTCCATACACTTATACATGGAGCGGCGTTGCAGCAGGGAACTATAACATTACCGCTAAAGCCACCGATAACTTAGGAGCAATAACGACTTCAAATATTTCTTCCATTACTGTAAAAGCGGCCGCTTCTTACCCAACGGTGTCTTTAACCAGCCCTGCAATAAACCAAACATATACGGCACCCGCTACGATACGAATTTCAGCAAATGCAAGCGATGCAGGTGGTACAATAACTAAAGTGGAGTTTTATAATGGTGGCGGTTTATTGCGTACGGAATTCGCTGCACCATATCTATGGGATTGGCTAAGTGTACCGGCAGGTACTTATTCTATAACTGCAAAAGCTTATGACAACTCAGGTTTGATAACTACCTCCGGCGCAGTTTCTACAGTTGTTAAAAGTGCTGTAGTAAACAAAAAACCAGTTGTAGAATTAACTGCACCCGTGAGCGGAGATTTGTATGCTGTTCCAGCTTCCATTGACATTGCAGCAACCGCATCTGACAGCGACGGCACCATAAAATCTGTTTCTTTTTATGCCGGCTCGAGTTTGCTTAAAACTGATACAACAAGCCCTTATGGTTTTACATGGAATAACCCTCCGGCGGGAACCTATAATGTTACGGCCAAAGCAACGGACAATAGCGGAGCTGTTACAAGCTCCAATACTTCTGCCATTACGGTATATGTACCGGATGTGCCACCCGTTGTAAGTATAACATCCCCTTCGGCAGATGCAGTATATACCGAACCTGCAGATGTTACAATATCTGCGACGGCAAGTGATGCAGACGGGACAATAAAAAAAGTAGATTTTTACAATCTTGACAGCTTATTGTATTCAGACAGTACAGCGCCATACTCTTTTATTTGGAGTGGTATTATTGCAGGAAATTACAGTATAACGGCTGTTGCTGCAGATAATGTCGGCAGCATAACAACCAGTACAATCGTACCATTCATTGTAAATCCGGTTGTAATTAATCAGCTTCCCACAGTAGCGATAACCTCGCCTGTAAATAATGCAACATTTACCGCGCCGGCCAATTTTACAATAAGTGCAACAGCAAGCGACCCTGATGGAGCTATAGCAAGAGTTGATTTTTATTACGGTGACGTGCATTTAGGACAGTCGCCTGATACTACAGCCCCGTACACACTAAGTGTTACAGGACTGCTTGCGGGAACATATCCTCTCAGAGCCGAAGCGACAGACAACCGGGCAGGAGTAACGGTATCATCAACTTCATTAATAACTGTTAATGCACCCGTAATTAATATTCCTCCTACTATAGAATTTATCCAGCCTTCAAACAATCAAATTTATAAAAAGTGGGCAACTGTGGTCATGAGTGTCAACGCTAGTGCCTACAGTGGTAAAACAGTTAGCAGGGTAGAATTTTATAATGGATCAACCTTGCTGTATAAAGACTACGCTTCGCCTTATACTTTCACCTGGACAAAAGTAAACAGAGGTGCATATACAATAATAGCAAAAGTTATTGACAGCAACGGATTAAGCGCAGAGGTAAGCCGGGATATAACTGTAGAAAATATTAATTACAGCACGATACAAGTACAAACAAGTTCAACGGCCATAATACGGTAAAATGAATATACTTGAAATACCAATATTACCAGTAGCTAATTCACTTATTCAAATTTTGATAGGTGTAGCCTTAGTTATAAATATTGCAATAAGCTTAAGTTCAGTAAAAATCAAGAAGTTTATTCCGTTCCTAAGAAATCAATCAATTGAAATTATAGAAGAAAAGGTATGCAGTTTCGAAGAATCAGCATATCCAAAAATAGTGACAGATGAGCGTGGTATAGTTTCAAGTGTTAACAAAGAGGCAGAGAAATTATTCGGATATAATGAAATAGAATGGCGTGGAAATAATCTTGATAGAATAATACCAGAAAGATTTAAGCAAGCTCATAACGAAGGAATAAAAAGAATGATAGGTAAGCCACTCGAGAGTAAAACCTTTAATTTATTTGCTATTAATAACCATGGTAAAGAATTTCCTATTGAATTAATACTTAGAAAGAAATTTTATTATGGCCGGGCTTTTTATATTGCTGCGATGCGTGATATGATTAAGGAAGTTGAATTTAAAATACAATGTGAAAAAGAAATTGACTTAATAAAATTTAAACTTTCTATCGTTGACAAAGGAGAGGAAATTGGTAACCACAGCAGTTGGGTATTAAATATAAAAACAGGAAAAGTAAAGGCAAGTGATGGATATAAAAAAATTACACATGCAGATTTTGAATTGGAGTTTGATCTTGGTGACATTATAAATAAAATTTGGGAAGAAGATGTAGAAATTATAAATAACGCTGTCTATGGAGCAACGGTTGAAGGTAAAAACTATGATATAAAGTATAGAATGTACCGTGGTGATGACGTAAAGGTTTTATACTTGCACGGCAGGGGAATAGTAACAAAAGATGAGAATGGAATACCAATATTTTTGCAGGGTTCAACATCTCTACTAAAAGTAATGACTATCAGGGAAGCGGAAAATAATCCAATATAAAATGAGTGATAATCAATACCATGACGGTTCTTTTATGGCTTGGGCATCAGCGGGATTTACTGCCATATTGGGAGCTATAGGATATTTGTATAAGGATTATACTGGCAAACAACAAAGAGATGTCACGTTAAAAGAGTCTACGGCTAAATTAAGAGCAATTGAAAATGCAACTGCTGAGGCAACAATAACCAGACTAAATAAAGAAATAGAAAGGATCACTTCAGCGTATGAAAAATTGATTATAGTTAGTGATAAGCAGGTAACAGCAATTGAAGAAGTAACAAAAGATAAGGAATCTACTTTAAAAGAATTGAATGACATAAAAATTCAGATACAAAAATTAAATAACGAACTGGCTTTCTATAAAATAAAAAAATAAAAATTATGGTACAAACATTCTGGTCAAAGTATAAGGTACTTATTTCAGGAGCAGTAACGGCCACTTTTACTGCCTTAGCTCCAATGCTTTTAACCCCTTCGCACGAATGGAATAGTAAAGCTCTTATTGTTGCCGGATGCCTTGCCATGGGAGCTTTTTTATCGCAGGAAGCAAGGGGTAAAAACTGGACGATACTTGGTCAGGTCGCAGCCGGCGTTATCGCTTTCTCATCCGCTTATGAAGGTGATTTTGATGTGCCTCGTATGGTGATGGCCATTGCAATCGCTGCTTTTGCAATTCCATTACCTCCGGTAAAACTGTCCTCGTATGAACATTCCGAACCTATAGTGGAAGCAAAGCGGGAGGCAGAAGCTATGAACGAAGAAGGGAAAAAAATTAATTCTTTAAGAGAGTCATGACAACTTTAGACAAAATTAAAATCACATTATTGCTTATAGTCCTTGCGGTTATAGGATATCTTTTTATTAACACTTAAAAATCAAATATTATGTTCTTAGACAAATTCTTATCAAAAATCGGTGACGTGTTTTCCAGTCTTTTTAATTCAGCAAAAAAAACATGGGTCAAACTTAGCCCTGAAGTTCAAAATGCGATGCTGCATGGCTCTGCGGTTTTTGCAGCGATAAATAAATTCAGAGATGCAGCACCTGATTTTATTATTGATTTCCTTACAAAAAAATATCCTGATTTACCAGTAGAAAAACTGTTTGACGGTCTTACAAAAGTTTCATTAGCATTAAACATTGCTGAAGGTATTAATAGTCCAGACTTAGAAACAACAATAAAAAATCTTCAGGCTTATTTTGCCAGCAAAAAAGATGATGGTAAAATATGGGCAACGCTTTCACATGCAGCAGCAAGTATTTTAGCTGTTATACTTGCGCCAGCAGGAACTAAAGTAGCTGTTGTGATTTCCTTAATCGAATATGTTTTCCAGGATAAAGTTAAAGGAGACATGGAAGAAAAGGAAGCTGCTTAGATTTTACAACAGATCAGTTGTGGTAAGTAATAAAAAAAAAGCCATCCTTCGGAAAGAATGGCTTCAATTTAAGCGCCGGGCTTGCTTCCCAGTTGCGGGAACGGGAATTGAACCCGTGACTAAGGCTTATGAGACCTTCGAGATACCGCTTCTCCATCCCGAACAACAAAGGTAAAATATTTTTTCTATGGCAACATCAAAAATAATAGTACCCTGCGCCGAAATAAAAGCAATGTCAGAAAAAGGCATTTCTTTTCTTATTAATGAAGAAGGATTAAGATTAAAGCCTTATTTGGATAGTGTCCATATACCCACAATCGGCATTGGGAATACATTTTACGAGAATGGCATAAGGGTAACAATGAAAGATAAGGCCATCACAAAAGAGAGGGCAAAATCATTATTTAGAACTGTATTACATGCTTATGAAAAAGCTGTATGGAGCAATACTGTAGATACTATTAATCAGAACCAGTTTGATGCTCTTACCTCATTATGTTATAATATAGGCATACAAAGTTTCAAAGGCTCTACTGTATTAAGAAGGGTAAACGTAAATCAGAACGACGTGCTTATAATAAAAGCTTTTGAGATGTGGAAGTTTGCGGGAGATAAGCCCGTATTACTTGCGAGACGAAAAAGAGAGGCTGAATTATATTTCAGTTAACCACAAATGAATAAACTTCTGCTTTTAATTTTAATTTTAATTTTTACTTCCTGCACCAAAGCAGCAATAGAACCTTTGACTGAACCTGACACTAAAATTTCAGAATACAGAAGTCTAAGTACATTATATCCAATATATCAGCAAAGCACTCGTATAAGTCTATGGCTGCTTTTTGACAGTTCTAATTACATCGAGGCGAGAGCAGATTACGCTGAGCTTCATTTAAGCGATACACTTAGCAATTCAATTACAAGTGCTGATGAAATTAAAACATGGAGTGGATATGATCATCTGGCAATATATCACAATGATGCTTTTAAGTATCTGTCTAAAGAGTATCGGCAATACCTTCCAGATACGATACAGCTTAATACTTACCGGTTATTAAGGGAGCATTATTGGATTAGAGCCATTGCTAACAATGTACCTTCTGTTTTTAAAATTTACTTACTCGATACTTACACGGGAGAGAAAATACTGCTACCTGGAAATAATATAAGTACATGGTATCTATTTAAAACACGGGCTATTAATTATAGATTCCGGTTAATAATAGAAAGAAATGTCATTTCTTGAATGTTATAGGGGTATGCCTGATGAAGAACCGAAAGCCCGGGCAGAAAGATTATTGCAGAAGTTTGGAAGCAAAGAGTTAGTTGAATTTCATATAAATGAATTACGAAATCAAAGTTTTTTTATCCAGTTTAGCAAAAATTATTTTATATACTTAGACAAGGTGGAAAGTGAATTAAACCTATTAATAGACTAGACTAAACAAAATAAAAATGAAAAAATTACTCCCTTTCCTACTGATTTTAATTTCATGCAGCAAGCAATTGCCATCAATATCATGGAGAAAAGCCATACTAACTTCGGCACTCGTACAAGCACCTACAAGACCTGACCATATTATTTATGTCTGGTTTGAAAATAAAGCTTATAGCAACATTGTAGGAAGTAGTAATGCACCCTATATTAATTCACTTATAGCTAAAGGCACTCTTTTCACTAATGCGCATGGTGTTACACACCCTTCGTACCCGAACTACATTGCTTGGTTCTCCGGCAGCACTCAGGGAATTACTAATGACAACTGCATAGACGGCACACCAAAAATCGGAACAACTATTTATAATCAATTAGCAGCCAAAGGAGTTGATTTCCGTTGGTATTCAGAAGGACTTCCTTCTATTGGCAGTACAATATGTTCATCCGGTTACTATCGAGAAAAGCACAATCCAACTACTATATTTTCACAAGTTCCAACTTCCAAAAACAGGCCGTTTTATCTTTTAGATGATGCACTAAAAGACACTGTGAAAATGCTTGCTATGCCTCCTGTTATATGTGTGACACCTAACATGATTGATGACATGCATGATGGCACAATTCAGCAAGGTGACGCATGGTTAAAGTTGCACTTCAAACCGTACATTGATTGGGCTATGACTCACAACAGTATGTTAGTAGTTCTTTTTGACGAAGATAATAAGTTGGAAGGTAATAAAATACCAGTTGTAATGATTGGACAACATGTGAAGCAGAACTTTCAACTTGTTGGAACTTATAATCTTTACTCATTTACTAAGTTGACCTGTTCACTTTTTGGTGCAAGCACTACATGGGCAACGAATGTTAATAATGCAACAATACCAACGGGATGGGAAAACTAATGCAGTTACTATTATGAAAAAGTATTCAGAAATTTTTTTTGTTTCAAAAGCAAGTGAGTTTTTAGAAAAAATGCCTATAGGGATCTATCCCTTAAACACAGTAGGAATGACTGGTTATAAGTGTGGATGCGGTTCATATCAAGACGGTGATGCACCTTGTAAAAATCATCCAACATGGGCAATAAATTACGGCAATAATGTTGGTGTTGTCTATGCTTGCGATAAACATGCGGGAGAATTTTAAAAACACAGTCAATTGAAAGGGAAAACTAATTTACTCATGAAAAAACTTCTGATAACGTTTGCAGAGGGTGAAGAATACGAGCAGAAATAATAAAAATTAAATAATGATTTATCAAAACACGTGGAATCTTACTGGCACCGAGCAGCAGCAACAGATTGTCAAAGAAGCATTAGACAAAATTATGTTCCCCTGGGAAAAACTTAAGTTGCCCAATGCGCCGGTGGAAATAGGATGGGATAACCTAAACGTCACCTACGAAAAAAGACAGCATACAGAGAGTCAAGCACCGGAACCGCTTTTAGGAATGATAAACGGCAGAAAGTATACTTTAGGTGTATTTTATCCGGGTATTGGCAGCATTTTTATTGACAATGATTTAGTGAAGTATCCGGCAGAGGCGCAAACTACTGTGAGTGCAGAAATTGCTCATTCGGCTGATGAATTTTACATGAACAATTCAATGCGGAAATCCATAATGCTATTGATGCACAGCAACGAAGCAGACAGCCACACATGGTGGGAAAAAGTTGATTATAATACAGAATATTTTTCTTTGATAGGCGAAGGCTTTATGCAGGTTTTTACTTTTGCTTATTCCGATATGCCTTTTAGCGGTGCTGAAGCATTTGAACATCGTATAACAAAAGAACAGGCTCCTATGGTAAGAAAGATTTTAGGCATTGAAAGAACGGATATGGATGTATCAGTGCAAAATAAAAACTACTTTGCAAGACTGGGCGCTTATGTTTTTCATGACACTCATAAAAACAAATTTGCAAACATCACAACCTTTGCTACAAGGGAAGAAGCAATTAATGCCGGGCTGAGACCTTGTTTAATTTGCAAACCTTAAAACTATTAAATAAATCCTTTAGGACATTCCGTCCGTTTGAAAGATATTACCCATACCCATGTATTTTCATTCCAACTTTCTTTACCATTTATTGATTGCCAAAGAGATTTAAAAGAGTTTAAGGGGTCCGCATAATAAGGGAAATAATAATCTTCGTAATTTTCATCATCTTTCCACATATAATTTTTATAATCTGCAATCAATTCTCCCCCTTCAAAAGCTTCCGTATCAACATTGCAATATTCTATTCCTTCTTCACAAGCGTCATCTATGCTTATGTCCTTCAACCTTTCAACTCTTATATCTGTTATTTCCAAAAATAATCTGCATGCTTTTTTAGGCATAAATATTGACGGCTTCCACGTCCATTCCTCCATAGTTTCCCAATCAGGATCAGTGGCACGGTAAACATAACCATTATCTTCTCCTGCAAAATCAACATATTGAAAAGTTTCTTTAACCCAAAGAATATCGCCTACTTTTCCATATTTGCAAAACTCAAAAGAAAATTGCTCTTGCCAATTTGAATGACCATCAACTTTGACATAGCCTTTATGAGTACCTTCAAAAAAATTACCATCAATTTCTGTATTGTCAATCGGCTGTGGTTTAATAATTGGCCTCGTTTGAGTTTTACGATCTGCTAAAATTGCTTTGACCATATCGCCTGTAAATAAAATAGGATAGCTCATATATTCTCCTCCTTTCCTTTTACATCACCCGTTGTTAAAAATTGCCCCTTCCTTATTATCACTTTCTCATTTTCAAAAGGTTCTGTAAAATCATACCGATCAATGGTAAATTTTGACACTCCTAAATTTTTGAAATGATTGAATAACGCCTGTAAGCTGCCGTAATATCTATGTTTATCTTTTTCTTTTAAGTAGAGGTGGAATATTTTTCTCACCATACAAATATACGACTTTTACTTTTCTTACAAAAATATTTCAAATATTTGTAAATAAATTTGGTGGTTACAAATATGTGTACTATATTTGTATAACAAAACACAAAAAGCCATGACAACTCCACAAACAGAAAATTTCAATAAGCCTTATCAAACTACAGTAGCAATAGATACAAGGCACATCGGAGATGAGAATGATTATTCTTGCTTTTTATCAAAAGCCGTTTTAGAGCTTTATAAAGCAGGAAACAAAGAAACTGCTTACACATTAGCTTTAACCGATCCAATGCTTTGCGAAACAATGAATATGGAAGAATTTGAATTATGGATGGCTGATAGGTTACTATATGAAGTAAAAGAAGCAGAAAGATTAGCACATTATAGAAATGTTTACTCAGATTAAAATAATCCCCCCAGGGGCTGCGACCTGTAAAACGCAGACTTTTTTTAAACACAAACTAAAAACAAAACAATCATGCAACCTTCATTATTCTCATCGTCAAATCTCCCTTACATCTTAATTGCGGGAGCAATAGCAATTATATTCTTTATACTTGTTTTAAAACAAAGTCAAACTGTAAAAAATTAAACTTATGAAACTTCCGCAAAACCAACCAGCATGCTTATTAGTTGAGACTGTAATCAATTTTAATAACAATAAATTTTTGATAACATATCCAGTACAAGGGTTATACAATCCTGATAGCTCAAAGCTGCTTAACAGCGAGCTATTGGAAATTATTATTCATTATGATTTAAACGCTAATTAAAAATATGCAAACAAGAAACGAACATCTTGAATGGTGCAAAAAAAGAGCTTTAGAATATATTGAAGTTGGAGACATTAAAAATGCTTTTGCGTCCTTCCAAAGTGATATGACAAAGCACCCTGAAACTGAAGGCCACTTAGCTTTAAGTATGGGTACTATCCTATTGCTTGGCGGACAACTAAAAACACAGTCTCAAATGACGGAATGGATAAATGGATTTAATTAAAAAAGCTTAAATAATTACATATTTTATTAAAAAAACAAATGAAAAAATTATGATCGAATTTATAAGCGGAAGTAATCTTAGTATTGGTTTGACATGTAAAGCTGATACAGTTAAAGAAATGGAAGCATACTTAAAAACCTTCTATCCAGATATACGTATAGAAAGAGAAATTCAACACGGTAGTTATGTTTCCCCAACCGGAGTGCAGTGCTCTTATTTCCTTAATCAAGACGGTCGAAGATTAAAGACTGTACCACACGTTAAAGAAAAACCGCCTCTATTTACATAAAACATCAAACAAAACAAATGAAAAAACTATTATTACTACTCATTCCCTTCGCATCCTTAGCCCAAAATAAATCGGCTCTTGGCCTAGGTCTTACAGCAGGTTATTCCAGCAAGCAAAGTGCAGCAGCCGAAATGTATTTTTCAATACCGATTAATAAACTTATCGTATATCCTTTCAGCATGAAGGTACACTCAAAATTGAGCGACCCTACTATGCCGGTAATTATTGAACCGCGTATTGGCTATAAAATAAACTCATTTGAGGTTTATGGAGGTTATGGCTATCATTTTGCGGGCCAGGATAGCAGAGCAGAATTTGATAAGTATAAAGGCTTCAGACCGGGAGCGGGAATTATCTTTCATTTCAAAAAAATAATAATCACTACTGCCATGTCTGGGAATATTTGGACCATACAGGCGGGATTATTTGGAACTCATTAAAAGAATTTTTAAAATAATTTTGATTTTTGATTTCTGTATTCAAAAATATCTTATCTTTGATTTATCAAAAACGAATAAAACTAAAAACCATGACAACTTCAAACTTTATCTACCCAGAATTAGGAGAAAAAACAAACGCAACTATTGAATATACTTGCTCTCATGGCAGCGGGTTTTATGTAACTACTGACTTGCAATTAACTGGAAGAGGCGTTAAAATGTCCGGCGATGGTTCAACACATAAAAGAGGTAAAAAAACTTATCATGTTACTGCTGCTGCTTTCAAAGTAATTAAAGAAAAATACAACACTTGCTATATCGCATTATTATAAACAAACAAAGGGGGGGGCTAACAGCTCCCTTCAGATTAACTTCTTTTTAGGATGATGAAAAAAGCTAAAACTCCTGGCGGCAAACGAAAAGGTGCAGGCCGTCCGAAAGATGAACCAAAAAAAGCCATTAGTCAACGTGTACCAATTCGGTTTCATAAGTATTTAGTCAAAATGATAAAAACCGAACTTGTAAGGCTATTATCGGAAGAACGGACGACAATAAATTAAAAAAACAAAGAATAAATATTTTTCACTTTTCAAATTAAAAACATATATTACTTAACAATTTAAACAAAAAACAAAACAATTATGAAAAAGTTACTATTATCAGCTTTAGTTGCTGCAACACTTGCTACATCATGCAGACCGGACGTAATCCTTCCAAACGGCTTCGGTGCAAAAAAAAATACTATCTCAGTTAGTATTGATTACGAACTTCAAAGAGGAATATCCTCCTTTACTTTAAAAACACCAACAAAAACATTAGTTGGAAATTGGGATAGCGACAAACTTAGACCTCTTGTTGCAAATGGAGGCGAGGGTTTAATTTCATTAAGGGACATTGTAGTAGACGAGGATGGTAATGAAGAAGTTCACGGAGAAATTTTTGTAAAAATTAATTTCCGCAAGGGTGTACAAAATGGATTAATCACTACAGGTACCGGTGCATGGTACTTTACGAACCCTACAGGAACCTCTATCCACGCAGAACCGACTGGAACATTTACAGATGCCGTAAATGATGGAGGTGGTTTTTTGTCCTATACCTTAACTGATGTCACTGCAGAATCTGGAGATTACGCTTCGTTCACCATGCACCAGGAAGGGTTAATGAAGAAATAAAACTGTAGTATTGTTCTACAAAAACACAAAATCCTCTCTTTCTTGTATTATAATACCTGTTTTTTCTCAATCCAATCCGGATCACGAAGTAAGGATTACAGCTTTTGTAATCCTTATTTTATTTTATACAACTTTACCTTAATTTATGAACTTTTAGTTTTAATTGTAAAACTGATACCTCTTTTCTTCATTCTACCGTTACGAAGTAAGACATATGCTTAATCGAGTAAAAAATAGAGTAAATATCATTTTACCATTTAAACCTATTTGCGAAAGGAGGTTTATTCGCCGCAATGGAACAAGTCTTATTTATATTCACTATTATTTCGGTGCAGAAAAACAAAGTAAGCAACAGAATGTTGCAATTAGCACAAACTCAATTAGTATGACAAATTATTCAACTAATGTGCGCGATAGCAGGTAGCCAATTATATCAAAATATCTTTCATCCCGGCATAATGCTTTTTAAAACGGTCAGAAAAAAGAATATAAACAGTGTAAATCATAACAATAAAAAAGGCCATCAATATAGATGACCCGTTAAGGAGGGAGGAGCAGAATTGAACTGCTTTGTAGCGAGGAGCAGACTTGAACTGCCGACCTTCGGGTTATGAATCCGATGCTCTAACCAGCTGAGCTACCTCGCCATTTAGGGGTGCAAATATATATCTCTTTTTTCAAAAAACTGTTTTTTACGCCAATGCTGGTTATCATACTTTTCCAAAAGGTTAATGATATTTTGTATATTTCAATGACCAATACACAGCTTTGTTGGGTTTACATCTGTACGACTACCACAGACTTGCCTGTAAGTATGCATTGCAGCCATTGAGTCTTCGATTACTTCGTCACCTTCAGCTCCGCAGTTTTTATGCTGCCCATTCGCGGAACAGGCAAAACTGATATTGCAGCGGAAGGGAGAAAAGAAAATGAGAGATTGCTTACTTCTTTCCCTGTAAATCACTAATACCTTTCTTTATATAAAATGTAAAATAGTATTATAATTGTTGTGGTATAGTTTTTATAAAATTTGTTGATATCTAATCATTAAATCTAAACATTTCCTGCTTATGAGCGCACCTTCTATTTTAGGTATTAACAGAACTCAAGACGGAACTATTTCAATTTTTGAAGGCGGTAAACATGTAATGTCTATACACAAAGAACGGCTGACGAAACGAAAGCATCATTGGGGCAGGCTGGGCGACATGAAGTTGTATAAAGAACGGATTGCGGCAGTTGACAGACCTTATGATCTGGTGGTAGAATGCTGGAGTGCTGATGCCGAACGCGAAAAAAAGGAGCAGTACCACGAGGAGCTTAAAACAGTTTTGAGCCTGAAGCCTGATGCCCGCATTGTTGAAATCTCACATCATCTTGCTCACTTATACAGTTGCTATCCCCCAAGTGGTTTTGATACCTGTGCGGTTATGATTATTGATTCGGTTGGCAGCCCTGTTGAGCATATTAAGTACGACTACCCCCGTAAGGAAGGCAAGTCAAATTTGTTTGAGGTCGCGTCGTATTATTATTGTAACAATGGGGAGATAAAATGTATTAAAAAACAGTTACACGACCGCAATCCGGAAGAGCCTCATGGGCTCGGTAATTTTTATTATAAGCTTACGGAATGTTTGTTTAAGGGTGAGGGTAATGAAGGAAAGGTAATGGGTCTTGCGGCTTACGGGGATGTAAAAGCATTGGACTTGCCTGACCTAATAGTAAATGAAGGTGAAGTAATGATACCCAATGAATGGCAGGAGATGTTTAAGTGTACGGATTATAATTATAAGGAAGAGAAAAAGACCTTCCGGGAGAAAGCGGACTTTGCAGCAAAGGGACAGGATGTATTTGAGAAAGCATTGATAGAAATAGCAGCCTGGTTAACTGAAACAACAGGAACAAAAAACATAGCGTATGCAGGCGGTTGCGCACTCAATTGTGTTGCCAATACTAAAGTCCTGGAGCATGGGTATGACTTGTTCATTCCGCCCGCTCCGCACGATGGCGGTACTTCGGTTGGTTGTGCAATTTATGGCGCTGCAGAGTGCTTTAAAATTAAGAATGAATATCAATGGAGATTTGATTACCTCGGCCCCGATGTAGATATACATGCAGTAACCAGACTGATTGAAAACTACCCTGATTTAAGCATTGAAAAACCTGATAATCTTGTAGAAGTATGTGCCGATCATTTGCTATGGGGTAAGATACTTTGCGTGTTTCAAAGCAATAGTGAGTTTGGTCCGAGAGCATTGGGTAACCGCAGCATCCTGGGTGATACCAGGTATGCCGTAAATAAATTTTGGATCAACGCATTTATTAAAGGCAGGGAATGGTTTCGTCCGATTGCACCTTTTGTGTTGGAAGAAGATGTAAGCGAATATTTTGACTTCAAAGGAAGAACACCATTCATGTTGTTCACTGCGTTTGTGCGTGATAAGTATAAAGATAAGTTTCCAACTATTGAGCACGTTGACCATAGCGCAAGGATACAAACTGTGAGCAAAGAAGACAATGAGTTTATCTACGATGTTATAAAAAAGTTTAAGGAAAAGACCGGGGTAGGTATTATTGCGAATACATCTTTTAATGGTAAGAATGAAACAATGGTTGAGACATTGACAGATGCTATTAATTGCTTTGTAAATAATGCTATTCATTACCTAATTGTACCGCCCTATATTATTTCTAAAAAGGCAGATGTTAGTAATCCTTTGCAGTTGTCGAATGCGAAAGTAGCGGGTTAAAGGGAACCACAAAGACACAAAGAACACTAAGGATCACAAAGTGAATTTCTTCCCTTAGTGAAACTTCATGCCTTTGTGTCTTTGTGGTTCAAAAAACCTCCATAGCATTCAAAGTCCATTGAAAAAAAATGAATAAACTGACAAAAATTTTTATCCTTTCCCCCCATTTTGATGATGCCGCATATGGCCTTACACTAAGCATCTCTCAATTTTTAAAAAACAGATTACCGGTAACTATAATAAATTGTTTTACTGTTACCAAATGGACAGCTCTTCCTGTTGAAGATAAGGATGTGAAATCAGTTAGCCTGCTAAGGTCAATGGAAGATGCTGAATATAATAAGCTATTCAATTCTGCTATAAATATCATTAATCTCGACTTGCTTGATGCGCCCTTACGTAATGGTTATATCTTTCAAAACCAGCCATTTCAACAGAATGAATTGGAATTGATTGAAGATATCAGGAAACTTCTGGAACAATATGTTGATGGATTACTATTATGCCCACTCGCCATTGGCAACCATATTGATCATGCTATTTGCAGGGAAGCAGTTATTCAGCTTTATAAGAAAATGAATGTTATTTTCTTTGAAGATTTACCTTATGCTCAGAGAATCGGCGAGGATCAAATACACAGACACGTACACATTTTGGAGGAGCAATTAGGTGTACGGTTTATTAACTATATTAATGGGTTAGAGAACTGTACAATTGATAAAGGCCATGCTATTAAGGTGTATAAGAGCCAAATGAATGAAGAAATATGCTTAGAAATTATCTCCCATATGAATGCATTGGGAGGGGAAAGGCTATGGGGTGAGGCCGGGGAGATTGAAAGATTGAAAAGTAATATGGAACACATAGAGACATAGATTCAATAGGAATCATAGAAAAAATTCTATGTTCTCTTCGATACCTATGTATCTATGTGTTTTAAAAAACACTGCTTTGTAGATGATAATTTCCTTTTCGTCGCAACATTTGTTTAAACCTGTCATTTCTTTTCTTAAAGCAGTAATTTGCTTCGATGAAATTCTCATTGCTTTCTAAGAAGTGGGTGACAGTTCTGCTTCACATACTGTTTTGGACATTGTTGTTTTCACTCCCTTCATTATTTCGTCCAAGCCAGGAAAATCATCCCCGTCCGCCTGAACCTGAAGGTTTTTTTTATCAGTATTTACTCAATTGTGCTACCTGGATTGCTTTATTTTATGTAAATGCATATGTATTATTTCCAAGGTTGATTAACAAGCAGAAATATTCAAAGTACGCTCTTACCCTTATCCTTGTTTTTATAATATTGTTTTTTGTCAACCGGGTAAGTTTTGAATTGCTTATACCAGAACGTTCTTTTCGATTTGCAGGATTTGTATTCTTTTATCTTTTCCCTTGTCTTTTTATTCTTGCCTGCAGTACAGCATTTACCATGTTTAGAGACAGGCTGATTTCTGAAAGGCTTGCAAAAGAAAAAGAAAATGAGAACCTTAAAACAGAACTTGCATTTCTTCGTTCGCAGGTAAGTCCGCATTTTATGTTTAATGTACTGAATAACATGGTGGCTTTAGCAAGAAAAAAGTCGGATGCTTTAGAACCTTCGCTCATTAAACTTTCGTCTCTGCTGCGTTATATGTTGTATGAAACAGACGAGGAAAAGGTTTTATTGGAAAAAGAAGTAGAATATCTGCAGAGTTATATTGATCTGCAGGTACAAAGGTTTGGAAAGAAAGTTAAAGTGAATGTACATATGGATGAATTTGACCGGTCTTATTTTATTGAACCAATGCTTTTAATTCCATTTGTTGAAAATGCTTTTAAGCATGGTACAGGTCTTATAGAAAATGCTGAAATAAACATTGAGATGAAAGTAAAGAACAATATGTTGCAATTTTCAGTGAGCAATTTATACAATAATTTAGAACAGGAAGTAAAAGATAAAACTTCAGGTATCGGTTTGCAGAATGTAAAAAGACGTTTAAACTTATTATACAGGAATGCGCATACACTATTGATTTGTGATAAAGACAACAGGTTTGCAGTATCACTTCAACTAAATTTGCATTAATGCTTAAATGTATAGCGATAGATGACGAAGAACTGGCTCTTGAACTGCTGGAAGATAATATTAGCAAAGTTCCGTTCTTGAAGTTGGTTGCCAGTTCGTATAACCCTCTTGCAGCAGTAAATATAATTCAGCAAGAGCAAATTGATCTTGTATTTCTTGATATTCAAATGCCTGGCCTTACAGGTCTTCAGCTTATTCAAAGCCTTCCCAATAAACCGATGTTCATTCTTGTGACCGCTTATGAAAAGTATGCTTTGGAAGGTTACAACCTTAATGTAGTGGATTACCTGGTAAAACCAGTTCCTTTGGATCGGTTTATAAAAGCCTGTAATAAGGCATGGGAATTATACCAGCTAAAAAATAAGCCCGCAACATCAGTGAAGGAAGATGAGACAGAATATTTTTTCATCAACGTTGATTACAGTCATTTAAAAGTTGTATTCACTGATATTTTATGGATCGAAGGGTTAAAGGATTATATTAAAATACATTTAAAAAGCACTGCCATGCCCATTGTTGCCCGTATCAGTATGAAGAGCCTTGAAGACCAGCTTCCGTCTTCTAAATTTATACGAA
>JAABUS010000822.1_pt1 | contig 74036 bp, 72 predicted proteins | sample 5560161 | NCBI WGS metagenome assembly JAABUS01 (sample SAMN10711885, study PRJNA513376) | rock metagenome | isolation source: Antarctica rocks | place: Antarctica: Victoria Land, Trio Nunatak nord | collected 2016-01-04
GTCTAGTGGACAGGGTAATGAAGCATAAAATTTATATTGTGGCAACGAATGATCGAGATTTGAAGAGGAGGATTAGGAAGATACCGGGGGTGCCGATAATGAGTGTGGCGAGGGGGAAGTATCTTATTGAAAGGCTACCCGATGCGCCGGAGAAGTGAGAGGCATTTCCCTGGGGACATATCCTCGTGTCTGGCCAGTACAGTGCAAGAAAGCCATTTATGTGGGCGACAGACGACGCTCAGAAAATTTGGCCACCTACTGGAAAGGCTATCCTAACAGCCTATTTTTGAAACCACTCTGCGATTGTAACTTCGTCTATCGACTTTCGCAAATTCCTACAAAGCATTCAAGACTTCTTTTAGTCAGCGAAGTAGATATTCGAAAACCTCATTGGCCGAAAGGACCATGGACTAGATCGCCAAGCCCTCCACAAAATCAATCAGCTCGAGAAAATTCGAGAGGAACGAGACTGAAAAGGACGTGATACTATAGCTGAGCGTGCCCTACTTCACACACATGAAATGAAAGAACGATCTGATTATCGGCTGTTGCTACGTCCCAGACACGAAGCTTCAACCAGGCAATTCGCTTCATGCAACATGATCTAGGCATTAGCCAGAATGAAGGCGCTCGCTATAGCTCAAAATTTATTCCAAGCATAGAGAAGGAGACCCCTTCATTCTGCATTACCACCGTGATAATTCCTTGTAGACCTAAGAAATGCTGAGGGGAAAATGTAACGTTAACCCCAACATTCAAAAAAAACTACACTCCGATATCAAGACACAATCCCCCACCAGCAAAACCCTAAACTCAGACATCTGTGCACTTATCCCCCCCAAAAAAAGACTGCAAAGCCACCTGATGACACGGCTCTGTATTTATTAACTTGCTCTCACTCAAAAGAAACACAGCAAACAACCAACCGCAGGACCAGACCCTTCCCATACATACCCCTTAGCATTCCCCCCAACCCTCTCAAACATTCACGCGAGCCCCCTACCACCTCACAGCATTACGACTGCCCCAAAAACTCAAATCCCATCCCCTTACAAGTTCATTCCACCACGCCATCTCCCCCGCGCGTTTTGCCCAAAAAAAAAAAAAAAAAAAAAAAGAAGCCGCACGGCGAAACTCGATTGCCATACCATTGCTGCAAAACTAGTAGAGGTTTTCATGGATATAAGTTGATGAAACTTGAAAGGTGTAGTGTAGTAGGTTAGCTGTTCTAGTGTCTGGTTGGTCTTTGTTCTATTTCATGGTGCTGAGCTGATGTGCCCCCCCTCCCCCCCATCAGCCCCATCAACGCTTGAAACGGGAAACCCGGTCCTTCACTCCGATCATCACATATCTACCAGTGAGCGTACTCGTGATTAGTCCCATTACTTTGTGCTGTTGGAATACGAGGTCATATGGGGGCATGTTGATATTTTGGTTGTTGCTGTTAGGAGTCTATCTACCTTAGGAGCGAGCAGGTGATAGCGGGCCCCAGCCCTATCAGCCCTAAGAAGGCGGAGATTACCATCTCCCCTATGTATTTCCAACATGTGCACTCACTGGTGATCCACCGGATCCGGATGCTCATCCCCACTAACACTCGGCTCGCTCTCCCCGTCCCCTCCCTCATGCACCATCCCGTGCAGCCCCTCCGTCTCCGCCCCAATCAGCGGCGCCCTCTCCCCCTCCTTTCTCGAGAAATGGCTCCCGACGCTGATCGCAGCGACCGAGAGCCCGTGCACCATGATGGAGCCCAGGATAACAAAGCTGACCACCGGCCACACGGTCTCGATCGCCGCTTTGTGCGGTGAATGTTTGGGCGGGTGCGGCTTCGGTTGCGGGGTGCCGGTTTCGAGCATGCCGCGGGCTTCGATGGCGAGGAAGACGGCGCCGAGGCCCATGGGGCCGAAATGCCCGGTGAAGAGGGCTTCGCGGTAGGTGTAGATGTCTGGGATGAAGCGCTTGAGGGCGAGGACGATGGGGATGCGGCGGAAGAGCAGGATGAGCGCTAAGAGGCCTAGGAGTCGTCCGGGGGTGATGTAGGGCGTAGCTTCGTGCGGCGAGAAGTCTGACCATGGGATGATGGCCCCGAAGTATACGAACATGCTTGAGTTAAGTAGGAGGTCTAGGACTTGCGGGAGGTGTGTCGCTCTGGTCTTGTTTGCGAACCAGCCGTCCCAGGCGAACCCAGTGCCGGTACCAAAAGCGAGCAGAAAGTCGTCGAGGCCGAGGGTGCTGCCTATCCCGATTGAGAGGATGGCGAGCAGGAAGTAGAAAACTAGGAAGGAGGAAGGGTCGATGTAGTTTCTAGCTTCGGCGATGCGCAGCGCGCGGTTAGAGAAATGTCCGATCACAAGGCCGACGGCGGTGCCGAGGAGACATTGCCAAAGAATGGTGGCAAGGAACCATTCCTTGACTGCAGCGCCTGTTGTTGCCTCGACGATAGCGAGGAGGCCGGCGTATAGGAAGGGAAAGGAGACGCCATCGTTACATCCGGTCTCAGCGGAGAGCATATGGCGAATGCGGCGGGGGACACGTTCAGAAAATCGAGAGCTAAGCACGGAGGCGGCGAGGACGGGATCGGTGGGTGCAAGGCAGGCACTAACGACAAGTGCGGTTGACATATCCGTTCGGAGAACAAGATAGACGAAGAGCGCCGTGATGAGCCAGGAAAAGGTCATTACGGGGCCGAGGAGCATGCCGATGGACTGCAAGCAAGTCAGCCAATTGTCCCAATTGAGTTTCAATCGACCTATCCAGACGGAGCCCACACCTTCCAATGCCTAGAAAAATATGCTTTCGGCAGCTCAACCCCCACAGCAAACACCTGCACCCCGACAATTACTCTCGTCATCTCCTGCGTGATATTGTCCTCCCAGTCCCATCCTTGCGGCACGAAGACTCCCAAACATCGAGGCCCGAAGATGATACCCACCAGTGTAGCAAGAGGGGGCTCGGAAAGGTGTAGGCGGTTTCTGATCAGTGCAGAGAAGATAGCATAGAGGACGAGAAAAGCGGAGAGGACCAGGTAGGTGAGATGAGGGACAGTTGGCTCGAGGTGTTTGCTTAGCCATGTCATTGGGCTCGAGGACGGATGCTCGTGGTGAGGTAGAGGGGATATTGTAGATTTAGATCAGGGGTGGTTGAAGGTTCGCTGTTAACGGTGGTCTGGACTATGAGTTACTTTACGGAAAATGCAAGTCCAGTAGATTCGGGCGCATATGCATATAAAGAGAAGTACAATGCATGATGACGGGAGAGTCCCGCCCCCGCATTAACACGCTACCCCACAATCAGCCTTACGGCCGCGTGGTCCAGCAGAAAAGAGGACAATCATCGGGCACAGTCCCACCATTGCGATATGGTATAGATTAAAGTATGAGAGTGCTCCATCTATCCAAGAACTATGCAGAATGCCCCGACACAGTGATGCTTGTTACGCCAAATGTCCAACATGGAAACTCGCGCTCCCAGATGCGGTGTCAAAGGTATGGCCTCTCCTGATGGATGCTGTTCAAAATACTCCCACCGGAACAGTCGCCGAAGTCTGCGGAGTTTAGTTCATGATTTCCCTTGTTTGCCTTCTTTCCCAGCAGTCCTGACCCGTGCCATAAAGTCCTCCACCCCACCTAGATTCCACTCACTCCTTGCCTTCCACCCTAATAGATCCAGCACGTCATCCCTCTCTACGTACAGCCTGCTCTCTAGTGCTCCTAGTACAGCCACAGCAGTCCGTACGATAGCACTATCCCCATCAAAAACCATCACGTCCCATACCCTCACCGCGATCTCCACACCCACCCCTCCTCGTGGCCCTAAGAAGAACATCCGCATCATGGGCTCCAAGACTTCGTGAGCGCCAAGGCCAAGAGTGGAGAAAAGGTGGTGGTGTAAACGAGGGAGTTTGTGCGAGAGAAGTGTGAGAACTAGGGAGTAGGCTTTCTTTGTGGCGGGGGGTGAGCCGGTTAGGAACGCGAGAGGAAGGGAACGGTTGAGGAGATTGGCAAGGGAAAGGAAGGTTGAGGAGGGGTTGGGGAGGGTAAGGGTAAAAAGGGCGGCTGCAAGATGGGTGCCGTGATTGTAGCCGACGTCTGAGCGGTACATTGAGTACGCCATTAAAACGTCAACGAGATCGTCGTGTAGAGGGCCGTCAGGCTGAAAGATGTTGAGCTCGGGAAACGTGACTTTAACGTCTCGACGGATGGCGTCAAACCATGCCTTCTCTTTGCTCAAATCGTCTCTTGGCGATTGAGCGATCCGTGCTTCCGCACCCTTAGCTCGTCGAAGAGCCTTTGTATAAGTAATCTCCGTCAGTGCCAGCTCATTACCTATAGCTTTCTCCCACACCTTGGCGCGTGACTTGGGTGCGACACCACGCCACCATAGCTCTCGGGTACGGGGCTCGCGTACGACTTGATCCCAGTTAGGCAAGACATGTTCTTCCCAAATTCGAAGCAGTGTGCTTTTGGTATCGTCATGGGCGCATTGGTCTTCAGCTGCTTTTGAAGCCTTCACTTTGTCTGCCAAAGACCTGCGTCAGGCGAAGGTTGTTCACATTGAAAGGGAGACATACCGGCCCCTAAACTCAATTCCATCATGCGCTGATACTCCTTTAAATGTTTTTTCTCTTCTTTCTTATTCTTTGGCGGCAACCAACTTGGCCGAGTCCTGCTGAGTACCTTCTCTTTCTCTTTGCTAATAGGAAGCGGGTCTATCATCACATTATTGGTTCTGAGTGGCGGTAATTCAACGCTAGTCTTCGCCTTGGTCAGCTTCTCCATGCTTGGCCTTGTACTTGAACGACCGCTCTGCAGTGCTTCTTGTTGTCGGTTTTCGGTCTCACCCGCATGATTTTCAAGCGCTTCCGTCAAGAACTTAGCCTCTTCAGAGAGCTCGGACAGAGCGACATTCCAGGATTTCGCACGAGTTTTGGGAAAGGCGAGGTCATCGGGCATCGTTCCCGTCGACACGCCACGTGGATACCTTGGTTTCACCAATGAATCAGGGATTGAACCTCTATGGTTTGGAAAACCTTGCTTTGCCGACAGGGCCGGAGTTGGTCGTGGGGATCGTAGTATCGCTTTGCCGCCATTGTTGTAGGAAGAGCTGAGAGCGCTAGGCCTTTCGGGACTTGCGTTGGCGGATGGACTGGCGGATGCAGTTGGGGAAATCGCTGACCTTTCTGGGGGCGGACGAGGAGATAGCGGTACGTTCCACAGACTGGCATCGTCTGGCAAATCATCGTCCGCATCGTTTATTTCATCTTCCAACTCTTTAACTGACTTCCGGCTGGGCTGCCAAGAGCCTCTCCGGCCTGGACCATTTCCCAACGCAGGCGAACTCCCCGGTCGATGCGCGAAGCTGGCGTTCGGTATTGGACGAGGCTGTGTGGGGCTGCGGAGGGGATGCGAAGGGGACGGAGAGCGAGAACGAGTGAGGTTGCTCATGGCTGTCATGGCTAGTGAGGGTGTGGAAGGGCTAGAAAGACCTCGTCTCGTCCCTCTTCTGCTGGGAAGATTAAGAGTCTGTATAGGGCCATTGCCAAGGACATCCTTGATCTGTCCTTGCAGAGATGGATACGGTGGTCTTTTCCCGCTGTGTGTCAGCTCTCTTGTGGGTGCGGTAGATGTCGTGTGACTCCTGCTTCCGCTCATGGTGAATGCACCGGGTCTGGAGGTCGCGCGCTTGTTGTCTTCACTGTAGTACAAGTCTTGGCTCGGCGGCAGAGGGTCGTCATCAAGGCCTATCTCTTCAAAGTGTGTGATATCAGTCAAAGCACCGTCGGCGCCAGAATAAGAGGAGGAATGGAATGACGACGACTTTGACGACTTGGAGCCGGTCAGTTCCGGCGGAGAGCCTGGCGGCTGGGAATCAAGAGCCGGCATCACATCATAGCCCTCAAAGTGTCAGATACTGACACTGTGATGCCCGGACTTGCGCCAATCGATTGTAGTGACAGGCTGGAAAAAGATGTGTTTTGTTTACACTAATGATAGACTTGTAACTCAGTTAAATGCGGGGAAAACAAGGGGGGGGCGTTGGCTACTTCTTGGAGTGAACGAATGAATATATAACGATGTAACGGCCAGAATTGGATATATGTACATAATTTTGAATTGTTGGTCCTCTGGGAGTACATGGATCAACTATTGTGGGGGGTATAAAATGATACAGCCGGCCGAGTCTAAGGTATCTATCGTAGGTCACACCGACTTTTCGTAAGCTTCCACGGGAACAACAAACGACGTTGGAAACTCTGTTCTTTCGCATAACTTTCAGCCAAATCTCCCATTCCAAGGTTGTTGGATACCATTAGGGTTCTGGTAAGCATGAACAGGTGACAAGCTGATCCTGAAGCATTTCATTCCCTACCTGAATTCAATACTTTCTTCAGAATATGTTCCACTTGATTATCGCAAGTTTCGATGACTATCAGCAGTCGCTGAGTGTGGTTCTGTGCGGTTAGAAGCATAAAGTACAAATTCCACGACATCATGTCTTTGCATATTGGGGGAGAAGATGACTTTGGGACATCAATTCTTAGCCACTGGACAATTCGATCTCACCCAAGCAACCCCCTACAATTGAGGGGGAGTTGGCGGGTTTTCGAGTAAAGACACTAAGAAAATGAAATCACTTGGATAAGATGGTTGTATTCAGGAAAGAAAATGCGACGATGGTTCTATTGATGGAATGAATTATACGAATGAATATCGAGTTTGAGATTAGGGGATTAGGGTTCTTGAGAAGTATCAAAATAGGAACGCACTTCAAGAGCAGAGAAAACTGTTGAAAGATCAACGCTTCTCACCCCCACTTCATTCCCCCCATCTCATTTTCTCATTCCCTCCCCCTTCCACTCTTTCCCCTCTCTTTGATCCCCCTCCATCCCCCTCAGCCTCCTCCCCCTCCAATCCCTCCTCTCCGCTCGCTCACACATCCACTCCAAGATTCGAGCGAAGACTGCGATAAGGAGCAGTACTAGTGCTAGGAGTAAGAAGGGTGAGGAAGGGGGAGTGTTAGTCGGGGGCAGTAGTTGTGACATTTTTGGTGAGGGTCGAGTGGGGAAATCAGTGAGAGAATAGGTGAACGATGAGTGATCAAGTTGGGATTGTGCGTGAGATTGAAAGATAAATATATGCTATTTGCGCTAGTGGGACAGGGTGATTGAGTTCAAGGTGTTGGGAGAGGGGTGGATGTTCTGTGTTTGTTTTTTAGTAGTGTTTTTTGATTAGGGAGGGTTCAGTTTGAAACAATTGAGAATTGGAAGTTATGTTTCTCGATTTTTTTTTTGTTGGTTAGAAAAGGTTCGGCTTTACTTTCTCATTCTCATCTTTCCCTTCCCTCCTAGACCCAACCCTTCTCATTCCTCATCTTTCCACTCTTCCTCACTCTCGTTCTCCTCACCCCCCTCCTTCCTTTCCATCTCCATCACCGCCTTCCTGAACCCCTTCATTGCCATTTCTATCATCTCCGTATCATCCTCCTTCCCCTCTCTCCTCTCCCTCCTCTCATCCTTCTTCGTCCCTTTCCCCACTTTCAGAAAAGCACCATGCACCCACCAATCCACCACCACATAAGCAACAACTAGAACCACAAAAAACATGATGAATAACATTTTGTTGTTCATGAACACAGACGATTAGGATGTGCGTGGAGCCAGGGGGGTGCGCGAAGCTTCGAGCCCTTCCCTGATGGAGGCTAGGCACTCCCCATAGGCATCTAGTTCATTCGCCCAACGCATCCAATCTATGGATTCGAGGCGATCCTTATAGGCATCAATTGCATCCATCAAATCCATTATTTCGGGTGCCAGCGACGGCCGGGGACCCATTCTTGGAGCAAAGACCGTTGGGGTGATTAAGACGAAGGTGTTTGTGGCGTTTGGGGTGGAGAATGTGTTAGTGGAGGTTAGGAGGTTAGGCAGGGGTGAGTTGACGATACTGCGGTTGGGAGACATGGTGGCGTGGTTTTTGATTCTTGATGAAGTGGGTAGCTGAATAAAAAAGATAGTTGATGGATGATGAGATGGGTGATCAGAGGATTGAAGGTAACATTGGGAGAGGATCGGAGGAGAGGTTTACAGCAGTGGAAGAACAAGGGAAATGTTGATGTGAGTGGCAAGATGGAGATCTAAGACTGCCTAAGACTGTTTCCAAGCTTTGAAGACAAAACTATTTTCTTTCTTATTCCAAAGGACTGGAGTGCTCATTGCTCGTTCAACCTTTCCTCATCGTTAATGTCTCAAGCTATACTTCTCCAACATCAAAACCGAAAGACCAAAGTATAGAAAGAATAGTGCGACAAATTTTTTTTCTTAAACCACAATCTCAGACCCAAAAACCCATTCAAACCACATCCCCATCCTCACCCCCCCACCCCCCTCATCACGCCGTAATCACCTCAATCGCCCTCCACTGTATCCACACCATCACGATCAAGCACACCATCACCACTAGCGAAAACCCTTGTGTGACGTACTCCAGCCCTCGCGGCGAAGTCAAGATAGTAGAGATGATGAGGAATAGGGCGATGAGGATGAGGGTGGGGAGGATGAGATCGCGCATGGTTCGTGGGGTTTTTTTGGGGGGTGAAGAAAGGTTATGTGGTGGTGTGGTGGTGTAGTATAGGGGTGTGAGATGATTGAGAAGAAAAGAAAAGGAAAGGGGGTGGAGGTGGGGGAGGAGGGACAATGGGGATAAAGGGGCTGTTGTTGTTTTTGGGGAGTGACAAGGTGGGTTTGGGGGATGTGGAGGATGAGTCAGGAGAAAATGAAATGTTAATCTCTAGCTTCTGATAGGAAGGAGAAATGAAAAGCAATAACCAAAACAACAACACTCACATCGCCACGCCATCTTCCCCTTCCCAAGCTTTCCTAGTCCCCTCACAACAACCTCCATACCCCACCCCCATCCACCGCCATATGCAGCAACAAGAACAACAGCACGGCCCCTCCAAAGCATAGCAGAAAAAAAGGCCTATAGCTGGTCGCGAAAGTAGGTACGTTATGGTAGGGAAGGTGGTGTAGGGGGAGGGGAGCAAGGTGGTGATGTAGATTGGTATTGGAGAGGAGGGGGAAGGGGATGTGGGAGAAAGGAGTGGGGTGGAGATGGTGGTTGGAGGGGGTAATGGAGGGGAGGATTATTGGATGAAAGGATTGAATTCTGTGAGTGGTAAGGTGTTATTTTATTTTTTGGAAATACGAGAAATGATTGAGAGAGAAAGTTATAGATTCTTTCAGGGGGGTGGGGTTTCAATTCTTATTCGAAATCTGCTGAAATGAATGGATGAAACAATTGAGTGTAAAATTCAAAATCATTCAATCATCGTGAAGCTGTTGAAGTTTCGGCCCAAAACCCACCACCCGCACATCACAATTTCCCTTCCGCCTTCTCCGCTTCCCCCTCCCCCTCCACCTTCCCCCCTCCCCCCCTCATCTCCGCTGTCCCCTCAATCCCACCCATAATCACCTCATAAAACCCTCGCTGCGCCAGGAAGAGCCCCGCCAACAACACCGCCAAAGCTATGATATCCCGCGCCATTGATGAGCTCGGACACTCGACGCGAGTGAACGTGTGGTCATAGCAGTACTCATACTGCGCGCCTCGTTGGATTGACATTAGATGCTTCGAGAGTATGTGGTTGAAGAAGGCTAGGGCGAGAATGATGAGGATGGATCGGGTGCGGTGCTGGGGGGAGGTGGGGTAGATGAGCACCGTGGGGCCGCTGGTGAGCAGAGTGCGGGTGGTGATGGCCATGGTTTCGTTGGTTGGTGTGAGGCTTGTTTTTTCTTCTCTGAGAAGAGTTGCGAAGGAAAGCTAATGGATGGATGGATGGTGTGGTGGGGTGTGGAATGGTGAGATAGTTGGAAGATGATGGGATTGGAAGAGGAAGGATTGAATTGGGTATTTATAATAATAGAGGTGTGAAGAACAACATGGTTGTGTGAATTGGAACAGAGAAGATATTTGAGTAAAGGAAAACCTTCCCTGTATTCGAGTTAACAATGTCATTTGTTCGGGCGTGAGAGAAAGGAAGCGTCACCAATGGGTCTGTAGCCGACAGCTTTGGAAACACCCACTGGCGGAAGTAAGTGATCTTGAAATTCGAGTCCCACTGCGATCTCACTATCACAGTCACAAAACCTCCATCATAATTCAATGTTCCACATTTCTCCCGCGTTCCCGTGGTCTAACACCACAAAAGCTCCGGCCTCCGAGAATATCTCTCGGACAGAAAGGGTATCTATGTTACACATTGCATATGCGCGGCCGACGCACTCGAAAAAGAAGGCCAGAAGAAGACACACGTCGCTCGTAAGACGCATTTCCCCGTACATGAGTCCATTTTCCAGCATACTGCGTAATCACGAATGAACTATAAACACATTTCGCCGACCCGCTTGCGCGCTCGCTTGTAGATGAAAGAAAAAGAAGGTTGGGATTAAGATATTGATGTGCATAAAGGAAGGTGAACATGATCCGCCCTGCCATGCTTTTTCGCTAGAACGCCGAGCACCATAGTATCCAGAGTGAACAATGTCATATGATGTAGAGTAGCGGAGGAGGTCGAGGATGTTGAAGAGATGTTATGACATGGCGTGTGGAGGCGTAGGAAGGTAATGGCTTCACGATGCCAGTTTGACAAAGTGTTTGTTCCAGATCCAGCCGACCTGGTTTGTCGCGTCATCTTGATTTTTGGCGAGCCAGAGCTCGCCGTTTTCGCCAATGACATCGAAGATCTAGTTATAGTAAGTCAGTGGTTGTATAAGATCGGATATGGATCACAACTCACCTCGCCGGCAACATAGGTCAAATAAGGGTAACCCGCCGTTTTCCGCGCACGATCGATATTGAATTCGTAAACGCTAGCGGCGAGGAATATGACATTCAAGTCCTTGCGATCTGACCCCTCTATAGGTGATTGCGTACGAGGAGAATCTGACATGGGCATGGCTGAATGGAAGAGCCCAGAATAGCGAGCTGACGGAGACGGAGCACGTGGTTGAGAGCTATGGGCAACTTGAGGATAAGTTGCACCCGAAAGCGGACGACTGAGATACGTCGAATCTTCGCTCATCCGATTGAAAGATGGAGTTTCAACACTTGGCCGTGGTAGAGATGGAGAAGGGTCAGTGACCGTTCGAGGCTGAGCGGACGAAGGCCGCACGGGCCCCGAATTGACAGGAGTACCAGCATTCGAGTATGATCGATAACTGCCAGGCATTTCTGGAGTTCGAGGGCTGTTGGTGGAAACGGCAGAACTGGCACGCATGCGTTGCCTAGAGCTGTCCGAATTCTGGGTCAAGCGGAGACCAGCAGGCAGGTGGGGCAGGTGAACTCCACTGTCGACATTGAAGAAACCCCCATTATTATGAACGCCAAAATCAGGCTGCGGTAATACGGGTGACGCTTCGCTGCTTACAGATAATGTTCGGCGCTTGGACACGTCCAGTGATGAGCCTTGTCGAGTCGAAGACACTTGTGTTGATGAGCCATCATCACCCTTCAAAGTCATTGGAGAGGGGAAATTGACGAGGTTCACAGCCTCTGCAAGCAGTGAACCATTACATGTTCCGAGGGCGTTCACACTTGCTTCGAAAAACGCAAAGTCGGCCTTGAAATCCTTGACGATCTCCGCAACATTACTGGGTACTTTGTCGTCTTCGAGGACTTGGCTTAGTTTCCTGCGCCAGACAATGTTCCATTGCACCTGGAGCTGAACGAAATTGTTGAGGCACGCTTCAATCAACCTGCCCGTCATTGCATAGAGCTTAGGTAGCTCGTCTTTAAGAGTGTCGTTGACCGCCATGAACTGCTCGCCTTGCTCAGTCGTCTTTTTATCTGGCTTATCTCCGCGATCTTTGGTAGCCCGGAAACGGGCGTAGTCCGTAATCCGTTTGTTGCGTTTGTGAATCAGCTTGTTAGGGCCGTCGTAGATCTTGATCAGACTTATCATAGGTTCAATCACGCTCTTCTTGACAGCATTGACCTGCATATTGTTAGTGTTTGGCTTATCTTTCATGCCGTAGCCCAGCAGTAACTCACATGATCAGTCAGACCAGTCATTGACATCTCCCTTGTAGTCATCCTGAACTTCCGCCATTTGCTTTCGATCTCGTGGTAGCTCGTCTGGCCCACATCTATGTACGCGTCCACAGCCGTAATGAAATCACAGAAGCGATTCATATATTGCTGGACTTCACTAGTGTATAAGTCCACGTCTTTCATGACTACTTGCAACATCATATAACTCGAACCGAACTTCTCAGACACCATGTTATATTCCTTATCATCTACCATCTCAGATAGTCCAACATGTTGTTTGAGCTTTTCCGTTCGCCGTCCAAGGACTTTGGAAATGCCTATTCGCACGTCTGATTCTTTGCGCTTCCGCGTGTTAGCGACTTGGTCCATGATATCGAATCGCTTCTTCATCTCATTGATTCTCATGGTTACCCCTTTCATTTCACGATAAGCGATATCGATCTGAGTAAAATCAGGATGGTTTTCGGGCGTGACAATCAGCAGTTCTTTCAGCAGTAATGGATACTTCGTAATACGCTGTACAGGCTTGACCAGCAAAGCATCGAGGTTCCATGCTGTGGTAAGATCGTGAGCGTAGGCTCGGCACTCTTTCAGCCAAATTTGTACTTTTTCATTCTTTTGTAATTGCTGAAGCTTTTGACTGGCGGCTTCTTGATTCTTTAGATAGTCTCCGTAAACCTTCTCCATGTTTGACATATATTGAATAAAGGCTTCCCCAACAAACGTCTGGCGATCTTTCTCTTCGTCGCCAAGCTCAAGTCCACCAACTGAAGACTCATCTGTGTTGCCACTAGCTGACGTCGCGGTACTAATCCGGTTACTTCGCCAACGTTTTGATTTGGGCAGAACATATACCCCTTTCGATGCTTGCTTCAAGGCGTCCAAAAAGGTCGTTGAAAATGCAACGATCTGGTCAGAATTCCCGAAGAGGGTTTTGACATCTTCTGCGGATATAACGATGACATTGGAGGTGCCCTTGTATATATCATCTACCACTTTCATATCCTGGCCGAAGGAATGCTCGGTGTCTACGAGCTCTTTGATGACGTGTCTCCGCGTGGCCAAGCGCTTCTGGTCTGTCGATGGTGAAGGTTCTTTAGAGGCCGAACCCGCTAAGGTTGAGGACGTGTCGATGCTGGATCTCATATGCGATATTGACCCAGGGGCGGAAGGGGGTCCGGACGAGTCCGTCGTTGCTGGCTGTCGAATCGAATCATTGCTGCCGTTGATGGGAGCGCTAGGCGTGTAGTGGTTCGAGGGGACCACTGAGGCGATATGTTTACTGTAGATGCTAGGAGATGGTGGCGAGCGCATGCCGGCCGGCGGAGATGGGGTATGTTGCTGGACCTGTTCGATAGGTGGAGGAGGTGGGCCATGGTCAGGCAATGGCGGGGCCGGTATTGTTGGTGAATCATTTTCTTGAGGTGAAGTGATATTAATCGCCAGACCTAGTCCTTCCCCTGTACCCTGGATCTCAGGTAATTCGGGTCGATATTCTCCCGACAAGTGTAAAGCCTCACGAGCAGGTAATTCGGATGCATCCCTACTGAAAGCCCGCCTATCTTTAGGCGGCAGGTTAGGTTTCTCATCGGAAGGGCTGTCCGCAGCTTGGAGGTGTATCCAGTCTCCGATTGATGGCGACATGTCCCAGTCGTCTGGGCGATTTAAGCTCGCTCTATGGGGTTTAAACTCTCCGTCATCAACAGACAAGCCAGCAGAGAGCAGCGGACTTTCAGAGCGTTCTTGCTCGCCATCTATTGCTTGCTCCAACGCTCTGACCATTTTCTCACTAACCATTTGCTCATCCTGTTCTGTTGCTGCCGGTATGATCATTCGCGGATCTGCAGGTTTTCTAATCTGGAATTTGAGAGGATCCGGCAGAGTGTTAGACTGTGCGAGTCTTTCTCGAGCCAGCTGTTGCAGGTACAGTTGCGTCACCTTCTTTGGGTCCCATCCTCCCTGCCGGGCCAGGTCCGGAGATTGATTGAAGATGTGCTGCTGCATGTCGTTCATCAGTTCTGGGCTGACTACGCTAGGATCGTGATAATGATCTAAAACTCGGTTGATTGTACTGTACGCATCACTATCGAGCGTGGTTCGACCGGTTCGAGGTGAGGCAAATGAAGCAGGAGACCAGGGCTGCGGAGTCAGCTCGCTTGACGCCGTAGAGATTGACAAGTGATTAGGCTGCGCGGACTGAGAAGGCGAGTGCTCATCGATCCTTTCCATTGGCGCCTCCCGCTCTTGGGAACCCGAATACCTATCCTTGGATCTGATCGATGAAGTCCATGAAGCCATGCTCCAGCGGCTGTTGGACGCTTCGTTGGAGACTTCTTTTGACCTCTCACCCTGCAACTTATCGAACGGCGCTTTCTCAAGTACCGGCGTTTCCCCAAGCATAATCTGTATTGATTCCTGGTCGTCCTTGTCGGAGATGGAACCCTCTGCGGTTCTTGCTCGACGGATACTCGTTGGGCTTGCCGGGCTGGCATCTCGCATGCTCATTATGTGACTGAGAAGCGTCTGATGCTCTTGACTAGAATTTTCTGAATCCTCTTGAGGCTCGTTATCGAAGAACGTGTCTACTGAATCAGACGTACCAGCTGTGACCGCTGATGTGGGCTCAACGTCCGATGGCGGTGTAACAGTACCTCGCTGAAATTGGTTCATGTGTGAGAATCGATTGAATCCGCCCAACGTTGGAGAGTCCTCTTGGCTTAGATCTAATACGGACCGCTCGGATAGGTGACCGGTGTCTATCGTCAGCTCCCGTTCCGACTTTGGGAATTCTCTGACAGGAGTTTGAAAGACGTCCTCATCAAATTCCCCTAGATCGTCGAGATTAGGACGTTCGGAATCATCACTAACGTCCTGTTGTGGCATGCCAGGTAGTTCGAAACCCTCCAATGGAGCTTCCGCATGCTGATCCACGCCGCCAACGACCATAGAAGCTCGCTGTCTTTCCACTTCAATCTCTTCCTGCCGCTCATTCTCTTTTACTGTCTTTGTAAAAGCTTGCTGGATCTTTTGCCTTCTTGCTGCAAAATCCACTCCACCGAGTTCTGGTGGTCGCTTGCTTCTGGGTTCCTTCGCGTGCTTTGGGCCGCCATTTTCCTGACCTGAGAACCGTTCAACAGCTCGCGCTCTCGAAGCGGAAGTTGAGGCACTTGAGACTGGTTGTCGAGGCCTCGAGCTTCGTAAAGGAGGGGACTTCTTCGGCATAGGAGCAGATATGTATGCTGCAAGACGGGGGCTTGTTGCCAGACGTTGCCCGGCACTGTTATGGACGTCACGTCGTGGGGAGTTTCGACCCGGACTTGACCTTGGATCTCTGACTGGACTGCGTGACTTCTGGTTGAACCGTGGCAGACCGCTGGATCCTTTAGGAAGAGACATGGTATGCCCAGAATACCTATCCGCCGCCGAGTTCGCCCGTGTGGAAGGTGTGGAATTCCCCGAATCTGAATTGATGCTCTGCCGCCGAGTGCTGATCGGGATTCGAGACTGCGAGCCGCGCCTCGCTGTTCCGCCTGATCCTATTGTGGGATTAGGGGATAGTAGACGTGGAGGCTGTGATGGCTGAGAAATCTTGTCTGGCATTGGAGATCTAATCTGCATGCCTCCTGTGAAATCGCTTCTTGTTCGTCGGTGCAGTCCAGACGGGAGACTAGGTACCTTTTTCTCCATCTTGATCTCTTCTAATGTTGGAGTGACTCCCAGATACCATGCAGAAGGTGACGAAGGCGAGACTTCGTCCGCGTATCGACTTGGTTCATCACGAAACATTGGATTTGGACTTCGCATGCTTCCTTCTGAGCCCCTTCGTCTTCGAGGTTCCGGTATACCATAGCCAAGATGGTTGTTGTCGTCACTGCTCAGTGCTAGGATCTCGCCGAAAAGAGGCTTCCGAACAAGATTTTGTCCGTCTGGATTGAGACTGGTCGTAGATTGCGAAGCGTATGCGTTGGGATCTGGCCGCCCAGTGCGCTTAGTTTTTGGGCTAGCCTTGGCATCTTCATTTGTCCGCCCTCGGTGTCTGTTGGACCTTGAAGGATTTGCAGAGTGTCGCTGATCTGTTGGAGATCCCTTTCGCGCATAGCCAGCTTGGGAGGTTTTCGGCTGGGACGAGTTACGCGCTCTAGCATAGCTTATGCTAGTGGCAGGATTTGTATTGTTGGCCGGGTTGAAGTTGGCAGGATGAGAAGTGCTAGACGCCGACCGCGATGTAGGTTTCCTCGGTAGTGGTGGAACTTCATCGGTGTTTGAGTTAAACCTGTCGACTAAGTCCTTCAACGACGTCTGACGGTTCCGGGCACTGTTCGATAAGGCCGGGTTCGACTTTGCTCCACCTAAGGGGCTTCTGTCGCTCAGCGGAGATGTTTGGTAACGTGACGTCTGACCGCCGTGGACTCGCGAAGACAGAGAAGGAAGGTCGAAGCCGTTGGCTCGAGCTGATACTGGTGTTGGCATTTGCTGATGCCTTGCTCTCGTCATACCGTCCTCCCGCTTTGTAACAACAATATCTCCCTGCCCAAGCCCTTCTGTCGATGCACGCGCGAAGGAGTTTTGGTACCGCCTGTAGAATTCGTGCGGGTCTGGGGAGTCGTCTTCCTTCGGTGGTTCACGGGTAAAACCATTTACACTAGCATCCGAGGCGTACTGCTCAAAAGTGGTGGATACCTGGGGGCGCTTGACAGCGGCAGGATTGTAGGTATATGCTGGCAACGACGGTACCGAGTGGCCTGGGAGTGCGACCGGAGCAGGGTTGCGACGGTCATCTGGAAGGGTGGAATTTGTCGACGGGTCGTAGTCCACTGTCGGAAGTTGTTCTAAAGCGTAGTGGTTGTGATCGGAGCCAAGTGTCGACATGTCGTCCTTTGACCATAAGGCATCAATGTGGACTGCACCAGCAGAAGCTCAGGCTGTTGTGCGCCAAGACGATCCAATTAGAGAATTTCACTCCCTTGGTTGTGTGTACGGAGTGTAGGACTGGGATGAGTTGGCGGGCTCGATGTGTGGCTCTCAGAGCTTTAGTGTCGCACGAAGAGGTTAGATGAAGCTTGTGAAGCCCGGGCATTGGGTCAGTTGACACCAGCCATCGCAGTGAACTTTCCGAGCTGCAATGACCACGTCGTAGCAAGATCTTTGGTGAGTAAGGAGGGAGTAGATGGTACAGGGTTATTGGATGAGATGATTTGTTACGGGTTTTGAAGTTGGGGTTCTGCCGTGTCGGTAGTGGTTTAGTGGTGACAGAAGCAGAGGATGCGAGGGGAGGCTTTGAGCCAATCAACGGCGCTATCGCCCTACGCCCAGATTCCCGCCTCGTCCGCGCCCGATGATGATCTACCCTACCGCCAACAAGTCCAGACGAATGAATGCCTTCAGACTCTGGGCAACCGACTATGGTTATTGTTATTCTACGGATATCATCATATCAAGTGCTGGATCTGGTTGTTACACTAGGTATTCAAGATAAAGATTCCCCTCTGCATGGCACAAAGAAAAGCAAGAAAGGGATGCGCAAGGGTCTTGCTGGCGATGATGCACTCCCAAGCGCTGGACCGCTATCTGTTAAGGGAGAGTCGTACACGCTGTCGAGCATTGAGATATCACACTCTACGGAGTATGGTTGCTAGTAAGTACACTGAGTAAGTAATCCTTTGGCCTTCACCGACTAACCACAAGCAAACGGAACAATTACAACGGCATGCCCTCGCCATCGAGACAAATCTATCATATGCCTATGGAGCTGCCTGTCCAGGGAGGTACCTAAAGTACAAGTACGTGGAGCTTAAATTTGGGAGGTCTTAAGCGATTAAGGTGGTTGGGGATAGCGTTCATTTTGCTCTCAACGTCTGTCGAAAAAAAGGCATCTCTTACGGGACAAGTAGTAAAAGCCTGATAGGTGGGCATACAACGTCTCGTCTCCGTACAGCGACATGAAAGACACTACGGAATACTTACGCTGCTTCGCTTCTTGTTATTGTTTCCTCTCATCCTGCTACCTTTGTGCGCTTTGATTTCTCGATGGGCGAAGAAAAGCTCTATGGATCTGAACTACTTTCTCGGGGTCGACTGTGATTGCCCGGGCATCTTTGCCTCTTGCTTCCTTCTTTGTCTCACTTCACTCCGAAGCTTATCAAGATCAATGGCATGGGATCACTGTCTTTCCACACCGTAACGAGGCACTACCGTACTAGATCAAATGCGACAAGCCATCTACTCCCGGAAATTGAGGACGACCTGTCTTCTGTTAGATGCAGATTCCCATAATCTGACACATTTGCATGGTTGATGGATCCTGAAGCATGCAGCCATTTTGATTGCTGGCGGGCTAACGGCGCGTGGATTTCGTTTGCGGGAGAAGCCTGTCCTTGGCTCCTTGGCTCCTTGTGATGTCGCTTTTCTGTTGAATTTCGCGCATGTGGGACTTTCTCGGTTATTTAGCGCTAACAAGTAGACCATTACCTAAGGTACCTTACCGTGCTTACTCACCATTGCTTGGCGCGAACGCGTTTTTGGACCAACGCGTGCAGACCACACACCAGTACAATTCGGGTGCACTTCAAGTCATGCATCGCATACCTACATAACGCCATTTCAATTCAGCCTCATAGGCATCGATCCACCGTAGGGCTCCTACAATCCACGCTGCCTTTTTCTATATACTGAACCTGAATCGTAATAACAGCTCTGATATCAGTAGCATGATGACCACTTGTTTCGAAACATGACAGGGAAGAGGAAGCGTAGACGAGCTTCCGAAACCGGTGCTGGCCAGCCTGGAAAGCGTATCAAGCTTGATGCTAAAGGGCCATCTAGCCATGTTTCAACTGGACATCCAGCGCTGTGTCTTTATTATCCCCAAGTTGTGACCTTACAAGACTATCTACTCTCCAAACTTCCAACTTCCTCCGTGTCAAGGCGTGAAAAGATTGCTACGATCGGAAAAGGACAGCAAAGGCCTCTCAAGGATGATCAAATTATTGCAGAGACCGACGGCCAGCAGGCTTCGCATCATCTTGTGGCAAGTGACTGTGGAATACGTGAACGTGCGAGGAATCTGGCAAAGCTCTTAACCACGACTTTGATTGGCTTGGTACATGACGCTCCACCAGACGTCGCCACGTCGCGACAGAAAGACTTTGCATCCTTTTCTCAGCAAGTCAACTTAACATCCAGGAGCAGCGTTGGGGGAACATCAATAACGCAGTCAGAGGTAGGCGTTGATATTGTTTGCCCGCGTCCCATAACACCCGAGATCTACTATCTCCAAATGTGCTGATTTGTTTTGTCTGTGCTTGTCCAAGCATCGTTTTTTATGGGCGTATTGTCATTGATTGCCACAGAGCGATACCTAATGCTCGAATAGATTATTGACTTTGCAATCTGGCAACTTTTTCATAGAATATACCGGAACGTCCATAAGCCAATGCACCTGCTTTGTCATGGCTATCGACGGGCAAGTGCTCCTCAGCAGCCCAACGAGGAACATTGTGTATTGGCTCATATTTACGGAACCGTGTCGCACTACCCCAATAGTCATGTTAGTGCTATGAAGAATGAAACCTGGACCGATGTGTTTGGCTTGCTGGGTAAAGGAGGCGATTGGATCATGCGAGACCTAGTCTTGGACTGTGGCGTCTTCGTTCTAGTCGATAGCGGTAGAGGCAACTACTACCAACTGTCCGGTATGTGCCAACCTGATGCGTTCAATGTTTCCCCACTCACATTCGAGGTACAGGAAAACCACTGACCGAAATACAACCCCTTTCGGGTAGAAGCTTTCTACATTTACCTCTCCAAGTCAAGATACCAGAGGCCATCCGAGGTCAGGCAAGGCCTGAAAGCAATTCACTGCCATTCTGCAATCCTCCTGCAGCCATCACGTTTGTTCGCAGTCGCATGTTCTATGCACGTGCGGCGTTGAATGCAAAGGGCAGAGTAAGATTCGGTCTCCGTCACATTCGTAAGTTGATGCCAAGCCAAAAGAATCCTGTTTTCACTAATGCAGCCAGATGTCCTGAACAGATATGGAGATGCTAATAACCCAAACCATACGGTACATCTGATGAAATACATATTTCCAAGACAGTTTAGACTACATAATGCGTTTACCTCGAAAGTTGATTCACGAGAAACTGTTCAGCCTTTCAAGGACTATACTCTGCGAGAACAGGAGATTGCCCAAGTTGAACGCCAGAACTCCTCAAGACGAGGGGAAAACCTTGCCTCACCGTATCATTTACATGTGCCAAGAAGACTTCGTGGTGCCACGTACGATCTGGTCAAGGAGTTGCAAAGCAGACATGCTCAATGTTCTTATAGTGAACTTCTAAAGCATCACTGTCCACTTCGAGTTAGTTAGCACTGATTCTCCCAGCAGCCTAATTGCTGATTATCCTAGACTAATGGTGGTCCACATCGACGAGCTATTGCTGAAACTCAAAGCAGCAACACCACAACACAGGTTGATACGAAAGCGCTCGCGACGGGCCAGAGTACAGGTGCAACGCTAAGCAAATCCGGGCCATTGGCTTTAACTGGCGGTCAGTCCTTGCTTGATTTCTCAACCCCCGCTTCAGACGTCTCGGCTTTCTGTCGAGCAGTGCTGTCGAAACTCCTGCCAGATAAGTTCTGGGGCTACGGGTTAGAAGCGTCGAGGACCAAAGATATGGTTTTCTCTAGAGTCAACCAATTTGTGCAGCTTAGACGATTTGAGAACATGTCTCTCCATGTGGTTTGCCACGGATTAAGAGTAAATTTGACTCCCAGGAGCTCGCACAGTCTTAGCTGACGAATTGATAGATTACTTCCCTTGCATGGCTCATACCACCGAAGATAGAACCGTCTACCAAAACTTCCAGATTAGACGTGAAGAAACGGAAGGAAATTTTCCTTGAGTTCCTTTACTATGTCTTTGACTCCTTGCTTATACCTCTGGTCCGGTCCAACTTTCATGTTACGGAATCCAACGTTCACCGCAACCGACTATTCTTCTTCCGTCACGATGTTTGGCGCCGAATGACGGAGCCTGCATTGAGTCATATCAAGCTCTCCATGTTCGAAGAAATGGATACTATGAAAGTGCGTAAGCTTCTTGATGCACGACCACTAGGTTTCAGTCAGATCAGACTCCTTCCGAAAGCAAACGGCATCCGACCGATCGTGAATCTTAGGCGACGCGTGACGAAGTTACAAAAGGGGAAAGTCGTGCTTGGACGAAGCATCAACTCGATCATGGCACCTGTATTCAGCATGCTAGACTATGAGAAAAGAAGGAACCCGAGCTGTATCGGTTCGGCAATTTTCTCCGTTGGTGAGATTTACCCGAAGCTGACGGCTTTCCAAAGACAACTCAGGTCCAATAGGCCAGGATCGAAAATCTTCTACTTCGCCAAGTGCGACGTTCAGTCATGCTTCGATACCATACCTCAAAGAGGTGTGGTGAAACTACTGGAACAGGTTGCCTCTGAAGACGAGTATCGGATCGCTCGTCACGCTGAGATCAGGTCTTCTGAGAACCACGGCTACGGCGTTGGAACATCACCGAAACCAACGAGAAAATTTGTCGCTTTAGCAAGGGCTTACACAGACTTTGCACGATTTGAGGGAGCAGTGGAGACATGTTACGCTAAGGGAAAGAACAATACCGTCTTCGTAGATGCCGTAGTCCAGACATCGCAAAAGCGAGACAAATTGCTTGACCTCGTAGAAGAGCACGTTGAGCGAAATATTGTCAAGATTGGCAAGAAATTCTTTAAGCAGAAAGCTGGCATACCGCAGGGCTCTGTATTGTCGAGTCTTTTGTGCAATCTCTTCTACGCTGAACTAGAGAGAGAGCTTCTTGGTTTCCTGAAAGATGACGAGAGCATTCTTCTACGCCTTATCGACGACTTCCTGCTCATTACCACGAGAAAGGAGCATGCAGAGAGGTTATTGAAGATCATGCATGACGGAATCGAAAAGTACGGCGTCAAGGTCAACCCAGCCAAAACCCTCGTTACCTTCGAAAGCACCTTCAACGGGTCTCGCCTTCCTCGATTAGCAAAAGGAACAGCATTTCCATACTGCGGTACTAGAATCAACATCAATACACTAGAAATTACTAAAGACCGAGACCGAAGAAAAGACTCATGTGCGGCCCCAGCATCACACAGCTAAAACTACTCGCTAACCACTCACAGCCCTCGCCGACTCCCTCACCGTCGAATCCTCAAAGACCCCAGGCAAGACCTTCCACCGCAAAGCCCTCAACGCCCTAAAAATTCAAACCCATAAGATGTTCCTCGACACCACGTTCAACTCTCTCAGCACCGTTCTCAGTACAATCTATCAGAATTTTGTAGAGGCGGCGATGAAGTACTATCGGTATGCGAAATGCATGCCTGCGAAGCAACAGCCGCATGATTCTTTGCTGATAGGTATGTCGCTCCTACTTACAACCTGGCTACTACATCAAGAAAATACTTGAATGAATTTGAACAACTGTTAACTCGACCAAACCTCATACAGACACAATCCGCGATGTCACATCCCTCGCCGCCACCCTCATCAAAGCCCCTCCTAAGTCCGGACACTCCTACGCTTGCTCAGTCAACAAGCGTCAAATCCAATGGTAGCCCCCTCGTTCCCCCTAGCCCCACACCCTCTCTAACTCCACCACAGGCTCGCCCAAACAGCCTTCACCACCGTTCTCACTAAAAAACAAACAAAGTACCGCACCGTCCTCGCATGGCTAGGTACGGAGATGGAGGCTTGCGCACCAAGAGATTCCAAAGAGGCGAATATGCTTGGTAGAGCGGTCAGGGAGGGGGCTAAGGTATTTGGGGGATATAAACCTTGAGGGCAATGGTTCGGAAGGCCGGATTTGGTGGGAATATCCATGAATCTGAGTGGAGCTCTCACTCTAGAAAATGCCACCGGGCGGTAGCTGTGTGCTGGTGAATCGTGCCCTGGCATCGTGCGCTTCTGGGGCGTTCCCAACCGTTGGCTCGTGGCAGAGAGTCCGTAAACAACAACCGGTTTCCTCGATAGAGATTTTCAAAGGAACGATTAGAGAACTTGTTTCCTCGAAATGATACTATCATTGGTTTGAGTTTATGTGCGATATGAAGATTTGAATTGGCTAGTATTTGTTTTTTCATATTAAATTGATCTGACGGTCACATGGGCTGATAGTTGATCTGGACAGCAGTTGTTGTTTTGTCGACTTTCTAGATTTGTCGATAGAGCTAATGGAGTATTAGGCAACTAGAGAGTGCAGAAAGTCTGGAAACAATCTTCGAAAGCCAAACTCACAAGGGCAACTATCAGAACAAACTACTCAGATATGTCTCTTTTACTCAATTCTTTCTTTTCACGAAAATTTAGGCCAATACTTGTACGCGTCAAGAAGATGATGAGTCTCAATATTCATTCGAACGTTTCAATGTAGACCGATTGCTGTTTACTGACTTGCTGCATCTATTTGAGTATCTAGAACAACCACCTCACACAATATCGTTCAACCAATGGGCAAACCTAGTCTATCAAACAGCCTCATGGTGGGGTTGGAAAAGAGCAGTCGCAGCCACGGAGTAGCGATGTGTGGACAAGGCAGCTTGAAGGCTATTGTTTAAGGCACATCAAGACAGTTTAGTCCAAGAGGTGAGACACTTGGCAGACATTGCCGTCAGACAAGCCTGTTCGTCGGGACTATGACGGTTCCATTTCTTCCACAGCGAGAAACATCTCATTATACGTTACGATACTGTTGCAAGGAGAATCCATGTGAGACGTCAAATTTTTTGGAACAAAGGCGTTGTGTTTTCGGATTTTGAAACATTGTTCGTTTGCACCTGGCTTCTTTGTCTTTTCTGTCGAAAATAATCATGGCCTGTTCCCTCCAGCATCTTCTGCGGTTCTTCTTTTATGATTTTTATATTTTTATCTGTCTTCTCCAATCGCCATCAGACCGTATGACACACCTGAAGAAATGGCACCCCAACACGCGCCCAACCACCCCTTTGCCAAGCTCCACACCCACGCACACTCCATACCGTCCCTTAGCCAACTCCCTACTATTCTCGCATCCTCGCTACAAGCATTGCCTACCTTGGCTCCTTCCAGCCTGCCCCCACCCTTCTCCTGCAACCCGACCACCGTTGCTTCTTCAGTCCTAACAAGCACCACAACCCCCCTCCTCTCCTCACCACCGCCATCACCCCTACCAACCTCCTTCTCCTATCTTGCATTCCTCATAAGCTTTTCCCTAACCTCCACAGTCGTTCTCGCGTCAGCATGGTGGATATTCCACTATCCGCACAACTGGTCTCGAGCTTTCGCACCAGCTTTTGTGCAAGCGCATAGGGAACGGGTTCGGGGATTTATAGAGAGGAGGGAGAAAGAAGAGGAGGAGGAGATGGGAAGTGGGGGAGGATGTGGGTTGGAACGGGAGCGCCAGGGTGTGGTTAGGGGGCTGGTCTGGGGACATACGGTGTGGAGAAGGCCAGCGATATGGGATGTCGAGGGAGGGGGAAGAGGTGCGGAGGGCTGAGGTTTGAGGGGATAAGGAGATGTGAGAAGATAGCCCCATCTTGGGTTGATAACAACAAGTAGGATTCGGTTTACAAGAAACGACACTAAATCTGGTCCCGTCCCTACGCTTGAATCACTCACTACCTTCTAGTACAGTATCTCCGAACCCACCCCTTTAGCAACACGAATTTCTTTTGCTACGGACTTCACTCCCATTCTTGCCGAAACTCCCACGAACAAGATAGCTGTCCCGTTTTCCCTCGGTCCTTTTACTTTTTCCCAAACCCTCTCGGTACCAACCCCCTACCTACAGTACCCACAACCCACCACGCATCCACCCAACCCCCAAACCCCCTCGCCCTCATCCTCACAATCCTCATAATCACCTCTAAGATCTACGTCTTCACGTACTGCATTTCTTCGCCTCACCGCTTCCTTGATGGAAGGTGGTGGGGGGGGGGGGGGGGTGTAAAGGGAGTGTGGGAGGGGGGGAGGATAAGGAGGTATTTGAGGGGTGTGAAAGAGTACGAGGAGGTGTAGGCTTTTTTTCGAAGACTACCTTTCTGTAATCTTTTTGTTATGTAATTCTGGGTGTTGCGATATCGATTTTTAATAAGTCTCTTTGTACTTGGTTGTTACATTTCATGGATTTCCATATCAAAGTTTCCATTTTGAGAGTTTTCTAGATAATTGAATTGTCATTAGCGAATGCTTGAAAGAATCGATTAAAGAGCGACTAATGCTTTGGTGGTTTGGGTGGGTCGCATAAATGGGGTTCTCACCTGGGGTGTATTGAGATCATCTAGATGTGGATCAATATTTGTCAAATAGTGTGGCACTAAAATGGAGATGTCGTCAAGATTCATAAATTCCATCTACTCCAAAGAGCTTGTATTCCAACCTTTCCCGTCCCCCATTCGTTCGTTATCTATTCTTCCTTCCCTTCTCCCACCCTCACACTCCATGCTCCTTCCACAACAACCCCTCCTCCTCCCTCTCCGCCTTCTTCCCCCTCACCCCCCTCCTCATCATCCCGCGCATCCACCTCTCCTCCTCTCTCTCTTCCTCCTCCTCAAGCATAATCCTCCTATCTTTTCTCTTCATCAACCAGCTCATCCACCACAGAACGGCGCCAATAGCACTAAGCACCACGAGGGCAGCGATGAACAAGGCTATGAAATCGGTGCCGCCTGCGTTTGAAAAGGGTGGGGAACGGGCTGCGGAGGGGGTGGGGAGTGGGTTGCTCAGGTGTGGGTAAGTGCCCACATGACCGGACTCGAGAGACGGAGTCTCGCTTGGGTTCGAGGAGGGTAGTAAGATGTTAGGTGGCATTATGACGGGATCGGGCAAATAGGCGGGAGCGTGAGGCATCGTGCTGTGAGTCATCCCGACAGCTGGGACTGGGGGTAGGAAGTGATCATAGCGGTGAGGGAGGTCGATGGCTGGGACCGGGGAGTAGAAGTGACGTGGTGCGTTGGCGGGGGCGCGGGTGCCGTGGAGGTGGTGGAGGTGGGTGTGCGGCATGGGAGGCATTGTGTCTTTGTTTTTTTCTGCTGTTCGGAGATTGGATGGTGGTATGTTGGTTGTTCCTGTGGGTTTTGGTGCTGTGGTTGTAGAAGATTGAATAATGGAAGGCGAGGAATAAAATCGTGGAGTTATATATGGGAGAGAGGGAGAGGTGGGACAATGCGTTGTGTTCATAAAACAATGGTGCCGAAACATGGAAACATTGAGTTGAGATTTTTGTTGGATTGGCGCTCATGTTATCATATAAGTTTGATGAGAAGCTGAAGAATGTTTAGCAGATATCGCCTTCTTTCTCGGTTTCGTAAGAGAATGTAGATGTAGACCATAGGGGATGCACACATAGAAAAAGGGGGGGGGGGTGTTATACATGAAACTTAGTAATACACAATTGAGGTATGAACCCAACAATAACACCCTCTTCCCGCTCGCAAATAGACATACACCTTATCTAGCTCAATACGCAACCACATCTTGCGCAGCTTTTGAGCAAAATTTTAAGAGACCATACCTGACAAGGGAAAAATAAGAATACAGAATTAGGTTTCCGTGAGGCTTTAGAGATGATGAAGATTGATTAGGGTTTGGAAAGTACATAAGGAAGATATATTTTCCCAAGAAGTCTGAGATTTGACTTGCCTAGATATCTGCACTACATATGAGATACTTCTGCTCAATCTCTAGAACATAATTCGCAAGCGATCAGACTCACCCCCTACACCTCTTCCCTATCATACTTACCCCCATTCCCAACCGCACTCTCCTCATCCCTGTCCCAAATGTTCCTCTCATCCCCCTCATCCCCTTCCCCAAGAACCCACAAATCCTGATCCTCCTCTAATGCAACCCCATCCCTAAATGCCGACTGCGACACCCCGGCTGACTGGCTCCTCCGCCTCTTGAGGTGAATCCCCTTCCACATTTCTTGGTGGTGTTGCGGTATGAACCAAATCACGAAAACTAGGATGATGCAGACGGCAGCGATGGCGACGGCGATTTCCAGGATGGTGAGGAAGGGGTGGGGGGGACCGCGGGGGTAGGTGCCGGAGGCTGGGAGGGCGGGGGGGATGGCGAAGGTTGGGGGTTGGGGTGCCATTGTTTTTGATAGGTTGGTGGTGGTGGTGTGGTGTGGGTGGGTGGTTCAAGATGGCTGTGTAGGTGAGTGGGATAGGATGTTTCGTGAGAAATGGGGAAATAACAACATGATTGAATTGGCATTAATATGTGTTGGATAAGAGTGAGAGGGTACAATAGATAGTAGTCTTTGTGTTGAGCACAAAGCTTTCAGACAAAGACATCGGCATCTTAGGAAGAAAAGATTGTTTGAAGGAATGTTGGGACGATTGTTAACAATACAATGAGTGAGTGAGTAATTGGACTTGCACGAAGGTGGACTCGGATAGTACGAAATTAACGGAGAGCATTCGAGCGTACGACCTGACACGTCTAAGGCGTGTTGTTTAACAGCAATCGAAATGCGAGGCATATACATTGAACACTTGCATTTAGCAAGACCATAAAATATGTTGACGATACTACCATACTTAATTGTCTTACTTCCATAATTTGAGTTCTGAATTAGTGGTCTTTGTCGAGTCCAAGAATTAATGCTGAAATTCTGTACCCTGTGTGCATTGGCAATTATTGCAGTCTCGGTTGTAATAAGCCTAAATCTGATGGTGTTAGCCTGCATTTTATGAAAATTATTTATTTCATTGCTTGCATCACTTTCGGTAGTATCAAGAAAATCATTCACATGAGTCACACGGTTGTAAAGATTGTTGCAAAAGGTTCAACTTCAACCTCCTGAATTACATTCTATATGTGCAAAAAAGGGAAGAGTCCGAAAATGCGATCAGAAACAACTCTCACCTCTTATGCTCCCTGGATCCCCTCATCCAGAGCTAGGCTCTCCTCATCCAGAGCCAGGCTCTCTTGTTTGAAGTTAGTCCATCGGGTCGACTTGGGCATCCAAGGCGTAAGTCACCCTCCGTCGTAGTGCCTCTTTGACCTCCTTAGCTTCTTTCTCTCTGAGCTTCTCACCCTGTTCCTCCATGTAAGCGCCAGACACTGCTTGTTGACGTTCGGCCTGGATTTTCTGTGCGGCGGTGGAGATCGAGACATAAGCAGCGATTGGGTCCATGTTGCGAGTGCTGTACTTTGGTGTTTCCTTTATTCTCTCCTCCAAGTCTTTGGCTATTTTCTTCTCACTCTCCTCCCAGTCTTTGTCTGTAAGCTCTCTCTCGCGTTTATACTCTGCCGAGACTCTCTTGCTCTCTTCATATTCTTTCTCCGCAAGCTTCTTCTCGTATACAGCTCTTGTCTTGCTCTCAGCCCTGGCTTTTATTCTAGCAAGTGCCTCCCTGTCCTGCTTCTCCTCAATGTGAACCCAGGATTTGATCTTTGCAACTGTGTCCTTGTTTAGCTCCTCTTCAAGCGGCTCATCTTCAACTTCGCCGGTCACGATGTAGTGGACCCATTGTGCATAGGCAGATATGAGCATAGCTGCCACTATGAAACCGTAGACAAGGATCGCGATTGAAGGCGGGCTTGCCGCTTGAAACGCTTGAGAGGAGACAGGCTGGTGTGAAATCTCCGGGATGGCTGATTGGAATGAGCCATAAATAGCACTCTGGGTTGGCTGGACAGCATTTTCATGATGGTAAGTCATTTGCGTGTAGGCCGAGTCGAGAGTGGGGACGGATCCCGGAATGGTGACTGGTCGAGAGGAGTTGTGGGTACGAAGTTGGGGAAAGTAGGTGATGGTTTTCGTGACTTCTTTCGTTTTGGTGAGCTCCTCGATGATAGTCTTGGTGTGATTGAAATTGTGATTCGTTCGGTGATGCGTCCTGTGCTCGGTGTCATTCCTGCGATGAGTGCCGAAATTACTCAGGGTATGGTTGAGCGTGGAGACTGGACCGATAGTTCCACTGATCTCCGCAGGGATGACGCGAGTGTCGACGATTTCGGTGGGCGCTGGCACTAATACGGGATCAAAGCCGGTCGTGCTCTTAGGCTCTGGTGGTGCAGTCTGGATAGACACATCCCCATTCTGGAGGGTTACACTCCTTGAGTAGATGTCTCTTGGCTTGTGAATCTGCGCCATGGTCGTGGGTGTGCTCAGTGGGACCACCTTAGCAGGCGTGGCGTTTTCCACCCATGCATTGCGTTTCGCCAATGGGTGACTGAATTCCGCAGATTTCGGTACAACAAAGGGACTGGGCGCTATGGTAGCTCCTCCTAAGCCGGTATACTTAGTACTCATAGTGGTGATTCTATCCCCTACGGACGTACTGATAGCAGTAGGTTTCGGCTCTTGAAGGGGTTGACTGGAGGTTATGGTAGCTGCTCCTTTGCCATCTCCAAAAGCCGGGACAGAGCCGACTTGCTTAGTGCGTAATGGTCCTTGCATAGTGGTGGTGCGAGTGCCGGGGTGACCAACCATAGTGGCCGTGGTGGCATAAGAGTTTGATGACATTTTAGTTGGTTCGTTACAATTCCGTTGCACGTCAAATTTAGCTTTGGTGCAGAGTTTTGGTAGGGTTGTTGTAGGTTCGTGATTCGAGGTCATGGTAAGGAAGAAGAAGGGATGAATGAATACAAGTTGGCGAGCTTCTTATGCTTTGATCGAAAGGGAAAAAGACAATGTTTTCGGTTGGAAGAGAGTAGGAAGCTTGGGACGTTGAAGCTGTGATCTCGATTGTTCAGGATCGAGTAATTCGACTAAAGAAACAAAATGGGTGTCAGGGTATATGAGAATGCCCAATGTCATTATTGACCTTGTCACAATGACGAGAATCATAGGCAGACAAGGCTCTATCCATCAAGAACAAGAACAAAGAGCACATGCGCTTTGCGACAAAGAACACAACACAGATACTGAGATGGAAAAACAATTTCGCGGTAATGTTTTGAATTATCCGGACAGGTCGATGAGCAGAGCGTCTCCAAAACAAAGAACAGATATTTTTAGACAAGGGTAATATAGCACCCGACGAAGTCCAGAGGTAATGATGGCAGCTGTATATACTAGGAAAGTCATGCAGTAGTGGTTCTATACTATCAGTGAGTTGAAAGGAGACCTCTTAGACCTTGATTACTCGGCCATATCTCAAGAGTGAGAATTCGAAAACAAGCAGGCCTTACGCCTTTCTACCCCTTCATACGAAGCAAATGTGCTTTCGAGTATCGCTCAGGCTGTCAATATGTTAGCTATGCTTACCCACCCATCTCGAGTTATAGAAGATAATGATCTTCCAATTTCATTATATACCTCATTGAAATATCACGCACAATGGCTTTTTGTGTATCGTTATTCTTGTTTCGCTTGGCGAGAGGTAGCCGACAAACGCTTGGGTCTCAGCTAGTGACACGGCAGAATTTCGATTATTAGCGATAGATCTTAATTATGAGTCAACCAGGGATAAGGCAATAATGTCTTTATGTACTTATGATATCTCATAGGCACATCTGATTATATAGGCGAAGGACCGCTAGCAGGACGAAGACCAAAGGCTATAGAATATAAACAACATAGGGTGTTATACTCGGCGAGAGGAATGTCACTAAGGCGTCACACGGGGCCAGCCTATTCCCAGTCAGTTACTATCCATATCAAACACTCCAGGGATACTGCTCATAGGGGCCATCACGATTATCTGCATAGCCTAGATCTGGTATGCCCCATCCTTCTGGGATGCCGTCGGCTGTATGGAGCTTGTCCATCCTTCTCTGCGACTTGTGGCGGATCCACTCCTCGCGCTTTGACTTGTTCGAGTCGCGAGCCCTTTGCCTTCGCGCTTGCGTCATGATTTCTTCACGCCGGCGGACCGCTTGTTCTGATGGGTCCTCAAGGCGCGACGGAGTGCAGCCCATTTTCTGTACTGGAATCTCTCTGTGGCAGTCGGTTCACGTAAAGGTTATACGTAAGCGGAAAGTGGAGAAGTAGTTTTTGGGGAGATTTGAGTCACAGAGCCGAGTCAGCGCGTGAAGAAGCATATCTGACAGGCCCTGGTGTATTTGACCGCGGCCGTCGAAATACGATGTGCCACACTCTTTGGCAAGCTGAAATTTATTATTGGTAAACAATGGCATTGTCGAATGCCTTTGATTCGATTTCTGAAAGGGACCACCCTCATACTCTTTGTATAATGAAGCTGCGCCGTCAAAGGCCCTTTGAAGTCTCTTTGTCCTCGATGGGTTGTCAACGATGCCACCATGCTTCAAAGAAATCTGAGAATGAAACAGCGTATCTGCTTAATATATGGATCCAATGACTCACAGTCAGGAGTTTAAAGCAGCTGAGTTATACACCAGAGGCAGCCATCCAACATCCATAACCTATTCTCGCCTTCCCAGCTCCATTCTAGCATCACAACCCAGATTCGCAATGTGTCGGGCCATTTCCCATAAAACTCACCAATGTATGCACGTACAGTACTACTGCATTGCTACGCCATGTACGAATTTCGATTTACCTGATGAGAATGTACTCTTCGGAGGACACTACCAGGTTATCGGCGAGATCGTCATGAGCAACAGGCCTTTCTGCGATTGGTGCTACAGCCAGAGAAGAAGACAACTCAAAGCCTGCTTTGAGTTTATCCGATGCAAGAGAATGGATGAAGCAAGAATATCAGCTGCTTCTCCTGGCGATATTGATAGAACGCTTTCCGAGCTGAGAAATCAGCGGAGACGAGAGCTCGACCAATTCCGTGTCGCGTGTGGAAACCCTTACAGTCGGGACCACGAGGATGACGATGGCGACAATGAGGGCAGAGATGATAAGGATGGCGAAGACGAATTAGGTCCCGGTTCGGAAGTGACGATGAGTCTAGCATCGATGATGAGGACAATGGCGATATAGGATATGTAAATGATTCTGCACTTTCGTATCACACATTGCCGTGGCAGTGAGTACAAAGACCTCATCATCCTGTGTACCTGTTTGATAGTAATGCCTCGAACAATTGCCAAGCTGAGTGTAATAACAGAATTAACACCTGTAGTTCAATTAGAATGAATTTGATCACTTATTTTGCGGGGAAAGATAATTTTGAAAAAATTCGTTCTGGTCTCCGCATAGCTCGAAGGGCAATGACCGACCTGATGGGTTTTAGAAATGTTGGAGTGAACTTTGGGTGTTATGAAAGTAGAAGGTAAGCCCGAAATGTATTAGCGTTCCCTTCTCTTTGTTTTTTTCGATTTTTTGGTGTTGATATATGAAAATATCACCCCTACCATGTACTTACACCTTGCCGGCCGGTTTGCCGGATTGCAAGGGTGACCATACTAGGTCACGAGTACGAGCCCATGTTGAGGCACTTCAAAAAAGTACCTCAATATGGGTCTACGGCCCCCCCCGCCGTCTACAAATTCCCAATATGCCCTCCCCAAAGCCCTGTAACAGGAAGCAAACTTCTCAGTGTCGACAATTGAATGAGAAGTTTCTTCGCACCATTCTGGTGTTTCTTTTGCAATTTTTAAAAAGTGGACTTAGCGGGTATCTTATACAGCAAAACTTAGGGCTCTTCTTATCAACACAGTGAGATCGCAAGATTACCAAACATGTTGTCAAATGCATGCTGACAATGGAATGGGAAACATACAAGAATTCTACCATTGTTTTAAGCGATCGATTCACACATTCAAAATATTTTGAGGAGGTCATTGTCCTGAATCGAAACATATAGAACAATACAAATCTTGAGACTTATCAACTTACCTTAGCCTTCAGCAAATTATTCTTTTGAGCAACATAATACTGCCACTCATCGGCTCCGTCCCACAACCTCAAACCCAACATTGCTCTAGACAAGATGTGTCAAACACACGCGGTTGTGTACTCGGAGTGCTGCCACATACACCAATATCTGGTCATCGATCCGTGCGACGGCGGATACGTTTGCCCTTTGACTTCGAAGGCCAAATGTGGGAACGAGAATTATGTGATCGTCAGCTACGGTCGCGACCCAAGCGAGCAATATTGCGAAGACTGTTTCAAGCAGATTCGTGAGGGTGAGGATCGAATCGTCGAATTTCATCTGAGGTTGCACATGTACTTCCTTCAACTCTTGATTGACGACAAGATAGTATATGCGCAATTCAGTCGCGTAATACCGAGGTTGGATAAATCTCGCGAATGGGCATGCCATGCTCACTATTGCAAATTCGGTCTGTATAGGGCACCCGATTGGGACCAGGTCCAGTACATTTTTCCTACCGAACAACAGATTTGCGAAAATAAAGACCATATCCGTGAAGGTTTGGCAGAAGCGGAGCGAGTTGGGGTCTTACAGTATTTTACTGAAGGAGAAAATCGTTTGGCAGAAGCGGAGCGGGCTGGGGTGACCCACTATTCTGCTGATGGAGAAGAACTCATGTCATCTGATGAGGAGATTCCCGTTCCTGAAGAGGTGGCTGGGGCTGGAAGAGAGAACTGGCGGCGAGAATCGACATCATCCAACGAAGACGACCACGATGGCGAAGAGGTGGTTCGGGCAGGAAGAGAGAACTGGCGGCGAGACCAGCAAGTGATCGAGCCTCGCTATCACCTGCTAGCGTAGAAAGAGGAAAGTACCCTGCTTTTCATCATTCATTTGGAAAGCGTGTCCTGCTTCTAAGTCTATCTTCAAGTCTTTGGGTCTCTTTTCCCACTATTATAGTATGTGACGATTTCAGTACGAAAACCTAAGATTGATCGTTTCCATATATTCCTTTGCCCAACCCTTTTTATCGATTAAGCTTGCAACTGAACCTTAGTCATTGCTTATACTATTCCAAGAAGACGACGAGTTTACTTATCTGTCTACATATCTCTCCAAAACCGGCTATTGTTTCCTGACGTTTGCGCGCCCTGGTGCAGCCTGTGTAAGAAGCGCAATTGGTTAATGGAACAATGGATACAATGCTCTTTCCTCATGTGAACGGCGTCTGCATTCGTTGTTAGGCTACTAAATAAGACCGTTGTTCTACTTCTTTCAGGCTGATTAATGATCGGCAAGCCTTGTTAATGGTGGTGTTCGCAAAACTCTACAATACCTAAAAGCTTATGATCTGTTCTCTTAATTCCTGATCATCATCTTTTGTTTGCTCAAAACCAGCTGACTCTCGGCATTCAAGCAGTTACCCGGCACTAGATTTTACGACTAAATTCGACCGCACGCACAGGTCATTCCATAGCATCCTTGCAGACATGATGCGTCTTCGGAAAAAGCCAAGAGCAGGATCCTCTTCAGTACCAACTACTGCGCAACCAACGGTCCTGAGGTTGAAGGTAAGCAGTATCTCAAAGCCAGTGCGAAACTTCTCTCGTCCTTTCAACAGTCCAAATAACAAAGAGTACCATTGTAGGGGTGCAGGAGAACTATATCAGCCGTCTTTTACCAATGACCAGAGAGACTTTGGCACGGATGACGGTAGAGTCAAGACCTCACTAGACAGGGAGTCGGCAGGATTGAATCGCAGAGACGAGCCTTATCCAGCTCATGGCAAGATCGACACGAAAAAAAGCCACTCATTGCAGCAGGGAGCCCCCGCATTCGTCCAGCACGGTGGGTTCTTCGACAAGACAAGCGATTCCGAGCTTAACGCACCAGCTTTCCCAGGTTCACAAGATCTACTAACAGGGCAAGCTTCGTCGAACGCTAGCTCCCCATCAGCTCCGATTAGAGGAGTTGAGGTTCTGCCGTCTGCAGCATCTGTGCGGTTAAGGATTAGAAGACAAGTTCCAACTCCGGACATCGTCGGACTGTGTAGGTCGCCAGAATGCCCAATTGAACATACTCACTTTCAAGGTGTCTATCTATTTCAAAAGTACCCAATGATTTCTCAAGGCCCGTTCGGAGCGAGTAACCCGCCACCTGCTATATGGGCAGCGTATCACCGGTTGCAGGAGAACCAGGAGACGCCTGAGGACTTCGCACTATACTGGGGCTTCAAGAGGCAACATACGGCTGACAGCTGGGAGAATTTGTTCCGGGAGATATGAGGGTCTTGGCATACCGAATTTGATGATCCGTAGCTTGTAGACGATCCTGGTACTCGAGGTATAGACAATATCCAAGATGTTCTAAAGATGTAGAGAATATGACTAGTTTTCTTCTGAATCTTCGGTTTGTTGGAAGAGGTGCTGCATCGTCCCGTCTTCGCCTCATTGATAACACTGTGTTCAACGGAGATTGGAACCATAGTCAGAATGGATGTGTTATTGACACTGCTGTCGAATTTGGACTGTTGTGGATGCTATTGTCGTACTTATTGTTTAGCCTATTTCGAATGTCGGGGTCGAGGTTCCGGACCTATAACTTCGATATCTCATACTCTTCTTGCCTTACTCAACCAAGCTTTCTCAATACCATCCACCTTACAATTCTTCTCGGCGCGGGATTCTTAGAGCGAGACTAGTTTAGATCGTAGATCTAATAGTTTGTGGGACAATGGCAAACGACCCACCCCAAACACCAGAAAGACTAATCCGGCCTCAAACACCAGGAGCTCCCAAGACATCTAAAACACCAGGTCTTCAATACGCCGTGAATTACGATCCACATAGTAAGACCCCCACACCAGAGCCAAGGTTGGAGCCTCATGAAGAGTCGTCACTATCCGTCGACTTCAGCCCTCCCGTTCCGCCACTCGATCCGTCCCTGGTAGGTCGGAGCGATCAACAAAGATGTACGTGCCCTCGCAGTGGTTGTTACGAAACTATGCCACACGAGCCTTATGAGGTGAGTGACATCTCCAACTCCGAACAACCCTCCACAAGCTACGACGAGTTCCAGGCTCTTCTAGACTCGATAAACCAAGAGAGCGCCAACGATGCTCGACAAGCCTCAGATCATGATAACGGAGCGATCCTAGACCTAGTTCATTGTACAAATATGCGAAACGCGTCACCAGATCCCACAAGGCGGCATGCGGAGTTTCCAATTATGCAAGACGGACATCCACTTGAAGTGCTTATAAGCTGCTTGGAAGAAGTGAAGGGGAAATATCAGGACCAGGATCGTACGCAGTGTAAGATGGCAGGCTCTCATCTCGGCGTATTTAGAGTAGATAGGCCTTTCTCTGAGCCGGAGCAACCACATCAACACGTCCCGCAGATCGTGTATGCAGAACCCGCTAGGCCTGATCGGTGTATATCGCCTACCTGCCCTGTCCATGAACTCCACGGAGTGGGCCTTTACGTGCATAACAGCGAATGGGGAGTATGGCCAAACATAACGTTTGGAATCGCAAATCCACCAGATTATATCTGGGCGGCAGAAGCTCGTAGGTTGGCAAATCGCGCGAGCCCGGAAGACATAGAAATGGTTCGCCAATTCGTGATTCATCACGATCGCCCGTATCCTAGCGCGTAAGGGGGGGATTGTAGTAAAAGGGCATTACGTGAAGAAGCGCGTACCAAATCCATAATTGGAAGACAGCAGGCTTCTAGGGTTCTGATTGTAAGACGCCAACGAGCTAGTCTAAGAATAAAATGACTTGCTGTCCATTGACATCCGAATATCTTATCGACGATCTGGAAGTGACTGTAGAACAATGCCAGACAGAGATGACAGTACAGGAAGGATGTGTGCATATTTCCGTGTCGACATATCAGTAAAACTCGGGTGCACCGCGGGCAGGGACCGTTGTCCAACCTCGCAGAGACCCGTATTGCATCTGATGGAAATCATTCTACACGTCTCTGGATGATGTCGTAGAGTCCAATTGATTGAAATGTACTTTCATTTCGCGAAAATCCACTCTAAGCCTTACTTTAGCCCTGCCGCGCGTACATCGCGCCTATCTTAAACTCCAACTTCATCATTTATCACGAACTCAGGAATAACAGACATCAGACACTAATTAAAAAGAGATTAGCTATGCTAGACACTAGGCCTGTTGTTCCCACTCAGGTTCGGGTAGGTAAACGTTCGCGCTCTGATTACGAAAATGGAAACGAGGACGTTCGACCGAGTGCCGACGGCTCTGGTAATGTAGATGTGGAAGGTTTGCAGTGGATCCATTTCATTGAGTGTTTAACTAACACCGATCACAGACTCCTCATCTGACGATGATATTGGACCTGCACTACCCTCCAGTACGCCCAAGAAAAAGCGGCGTATTCTTCCGTACGAGAAATTGTACATCTCTGCCCTACCTGCGTCTTCACGGTACTCGAAATCGTTGATGCACAAAGATCAGCTGTCCTTCGTGACCGTAACGCCACTTACAGATTTCTTGATTACATGCTCAATAGATGGGACTGTCAAGTTCTGGAAGAAAATCGCTGTGGGTATAGAATCGGTGAAAGAGTTTCGGGCACATGTAGGGGAAATAAGAAGCGTCAGTGTGAGCCAAGATGGTAGAAGTTTTGCAACAGCAGGAGCAGATAGAACAATCAAGATCTTTGATGTGATTACCTTTGGTATGGAGATCCACTCTGTGGGGTTACTGGTGGCAAACTGACATCGATGTATAGATTTACTGGCCATACTTCAGCTAGAACATACGCCAAGATCAATATGCTGGGTACATCGACGTGGCGCATCGCTACCTCTGCTAGCAGTAGCAGATGAGAATAGACCATGTATCAATATCTATGATGGCCGAGGTGAGTCGCAGGAACCCATCCATGCTATGGACGGTCTGCACAGAAGCCCCGTAACGACGATGGCCTATAACAATGAGTACGACTGCGTCATATCTGCAGATGCTAACGGGATGGTTGAGTACTGGCGGGCGAGTGATACTTACGAGAAACCTGACAACGTCTTCAAATACAAAAGCTCTACAGATTTATTTGACTTCAAGAAATCTAAATCATTACCAGTTTCCATCTCTATATCACCGTCAGGTGCGCAGTTTGCGACCTTCTCTTTTCCTGACCGCAAGGTTCGAGTATTCGACTTCGCCACTGGAAAGCTCTACCGAACCTATGACGAGTCAATCCAAACCATCACAGACATGCAACAAGCGAATACCGCCATCCAAAAGCTAGAAGACGTAGAGTTCGGCCGACGACTAGCCGTTGAAAGAGAGCTAGAGAATCCCGCATTGCAGAACAAAATCAACGTCATCTTCGACGAATCCAGCAACTTCATAATTTACGGCTCGATCCTTGGCACAAAAGTAATCAACACACTCGTCAACCGCGTCGTCAAAGTCTACGGCAAAGACGAACCGTTCCGCTCTCTAAACCTCGCCCTTTACCAAGGCGCGCCCCAACAGAAATCCGTCATGACCGCCACCATGGCCGCCTCCGCCAACCCCCTCATCCAAGAATCGGAAGCCCGCGACCCCATGCTCGTCACCACCGCTAGTGGTAAAGTGCGCTTCTACATCTTCACCAACGAAACCGAAATCACCAAATCTACCCGCGACGTGCAAAACGAAAAACCCCGCAACTTCAACTCCCGCCAAGAAAAAGAAGCAAAACCCCACGAAACCGGCACCGCCGCAATCTTGCATACTACCTACGGCGACATCCACCTCCGCCTCTTCCCCGAAGCCGCCCCCAAAGCCGTCGAGAACTTCGTCACCCACGCCAAAAACGGCTATTACAACAACACCATCTTCCACCGCGTCATCCGCAAATTCATGATCCAATGTGGCGACCCCCTCGGCGACGGCACTGGCGGCGAATCGATCTGGGGCCGGGAATTCGAGGACGAGTTTAGCACGCTGAAGCACGATAAGCCGTATACGGTGAGCATGGCGAATGCGGGCCTGAATACAAACGGCAGCCAATTCTTCATCACGACGGAGAAGACGCCGTGGTTGGACAAGAAGCACACAATTTTTGGGCGGGCGGTGCAGGGCTTGGATGTTGTGCATCGGATTGAGAATGCGAAGGTTTATAAGGAGAAGCCGGAGGAGGATATTAAGATTGTTAATGTGGAGGTTGTTTAGGCTTTGTAGGTTTTAGTCTCTTCGTTTGAGGTATGCCTACTCTCGGGTATTATTGTAAAATTCCAAGAAGGTAGTACACTCATCTCCTCGAATCTTTCGCGCTTACAAAAACCGGCTCACCTTCCATTAGTATTCCCGCTCACATTCTCGCTATGGCAATCGATATCAGCTTAGGGCGGTATTCTTTTATTCTTATATACTCATTATCACACATTGTCTCGCCTAGGTCTGCAAGTTCAAATCTGTTTTTGAATCTCGATATCACAACTTATTTCAGTGGCGGGAATGGTACATGACGGGGTTTATCAAGCTGCGGATTTCTTTCAAGTCCAAAGGTGCGGATTCAATTCTGTCCTCTCTCTGACTATGTGTAATGCATCCCTGCCTAACAACAAGAGAAAACATCATGGCTGAAGTAAGTAGTAGATAAAAACGATCTTGTGCCATATCCTCCGCTAAGCTTCCTGCAACATCTTCCATCAACAACCACGACATAGAATATTCAAGAAAAGATCCGTCGGCGCGAGCAGCCAATAATTCTCATACGTATTCAGCAGCAACTTGCCCATAATTGACACCCTCATGAATGAGCTCATACCCAGTAGACGCCGAGTAATGAGTCACCTCGAGCTGGAATTCGACAATATAGTAATCTTGACCGTCAAGTCCCGTCTCTTCTGGGAAATGGGTAGGTGGGATCCGGCTGAGGTCGGCCTCAACTCTGACGAGCATAGTGACGTCCGCTATATCCGAATATTAGTCTGGTAACTTGATCGAGTGGAGACATACTGACGGTCATCTCCGTACAGAGGCGCTCCCATATTCTCAGGATCAGCAAAGTAGCGGATCTTGACAATGGCGTTTGTGGGCGGCCCCATCGACTTCAACCAAGTTTGGTGATACTGGAGGCGCTGAGGCTTGTTCTCACTGACGGTTTTTCCCTATTACCATGTTGGTTCGATCACAAAACGTATTGCTTGCGAGAATACCTTTTTGATAAACCAATCCATGGTGGAAACACGATATGTGCCTTCGTAATCCGACCAGAACCTGCCAAGGTAGTCAGCCATCTATATCGGATCGAGATTTCCTTTGCCTAGGAAGCATAACTGACCGTCTCTTAGCATCATGGCGTCTGTTAACAAAATCAGTATCGCACTGCAAGCCATAATGCTTTCGAGCGGATCTGCCTGTCACTCTCACTGTTGCGATTCGTGGGGATGTGGTAGCAAGCGCTTTCATAAGAGCGCCGCGAACCACGGCGGTCCATCTATTGCCAGTGAGTAGGCCAGCCATGTAGTTCAACCAAGACGTGTTGCACCTACCCATTTGGCGATTGCATAACTTTCACCTTACTACCAACCGCTTCCCGAATACAGTCGCGGAGATAAGCACTCTGTCCGAAGCCTCCCACAATTAACACGGCTTTGACACGCTTTTTCGTAGCTTGAATCTGCCCCTTAACTAAGGCGATGACTTCTGGGATGACTTTATCGAAGACTTCTTGGATTTCGGCATCAGTGACTCGCAGTCTTCCCCTACGGACATCCAGACGGGCGTTGTCGTGAAGTCCGGGGACTACTCAAAGGTAAGTATTGCTAAAATTTGTAAAAGCCGTTTTAGCAGTACATGCCTGGGACAAAGAACTCTCCACCATCTGTTCCGCCGAACTGTCTCTTGATCTAGTATATCGTGCCGCCATTAGCTGGAAGCAGTAGCAATTTAGCAGGCAGGAACGCACAACAACATCGAAACGCTTCATTGCCTGTCTTACGTCAGTAAAAGGAGGATAATCAAGCTAGGATGCATCTCACTTCTTCTAGCACGTCTTGGTCCCAACCAGGCTGATTTCCAAGTTTGTCCTCGAGAAACCTTTGGAATATACGGTTAAGGAACGATGAACCACATAGTGAGCCACTTCCTGGGCTAGCTTCCGAAAGTTGCAATTTTGGTTTCAGCGCAGAGACAGTGTAAGATATTAAGTCGACCGTGCCTCCACCGGCATCGCAGAGTACGAAAGTATCGCCTTTCTTAATGTCGTGCGGGTCCATAGCGTCCAATGCATATATCGCCGCGGCTTCCGGTTCTGAAACTATCTGGAGCGAGGAACCCACGCCCATACCGGCGTTTTCAGCACAGGCTCGAGTTTTCGCTTGTGCCGCATCTGACCACACTGCGGGAACCGTTATCTTTATTCAGTCAGCCAGGTACGAACGACAAGATCAAATCATGGGGTAGACAAACTATGAACTCCATGGGCGTGGACTGCATTGCACTCTCAGGCAGCTTGTGGAGAAGGACCTTCTCGGAGTGCTCGCGAAGAGCAGTGAGATAATCTGCCACAAGTTTCTCTGGAGAAATGTCATAGCCAGGGGGCGCGGCATTGGGATCTGGAAAAGAATGCGCCAATTCTGATCTGCTACGGCCTTGGGTAGGGCCAAGTTCAAGCTTAAACCATTGGTGCCTTGGCCCATGATCCGGAATTTGAAAGCCCCATTTGAAGTTCTCTCCGTCATACCGTATCTCACTTGAAAAGCTTCAGTAAGCAAGCAAATCCTGGCTGCAGCTTAGATACTTACGATGGTACCTTGTCACTCGTGATACCTTCAAGTCCGCCAGATCTAGCGTCAGGCCACTGAATAATGGGCGTCTGTAAGCCAGGCTGCTTCCGGGTTAGTTGTCTGTACAAGTGGAATTGAGGTAACTCATTAGATTACCTTGCGTGTCTGCGTCCAAGCAAGGCCAGAGTATGTGGTACCGCTACTCGAAGTCAGTCTACTGAATGCCATGAAGAAATTGGCACCTACAAGTCAACAGCGACCAGTATCTTACGATCAAGCTCAGGTTCTCTTTTGCGTTTTGGTGACATGACGAAGAGCGCAACAAGGGTCACTTCTCTAGAGTGACGTCAGAAAAGACAAAATGGTAGTCGAAATGACAAAATTGTTGTCCGTTTATTGAGACCAAGCCTTGATTTGATACTCTGGACGAGAGCGAAAGGTTTCTGGTGAGCCGAAGATTTGACAAAAATTGGTGACAGCCGGACCAAAAATTGACTGGTTGTGATAAGGGGTAAGTGAGAGTTTGGAACTTGAAATTACAGACAAGTGAAAAGGTCACATGTGAAACCAAGGGCATAAACTTGAGCTCAACTTGAGCTCAATTCACCAATACCTGACAACTACCCTCAAAGACTTCAAAGCCGGCAACATGGGGCAGGCTACAAACGCGAGCGGCTCGTCAAGTCCGATTATTGGTGAGTCTTTTAGACATCAAGATTGATGAGCTTGGATAAATCTGTAGAAGGTTATTCTTAGCTTATTGGGTTTTAGAAGACGAGAATGCCTTGAATGGTCAGAGCTACCACTCACGAAACCAAGAAATGATCTCAGCATTGGCCAAGATGGACGACGGTACTCAGGTCCAACCCGAGCAACCAAAGGAAAGCTCACCTATCTTGTCGTCTCAGGAAGATGACGCGATGACGACCGCCGCATCTAAGGACTTCGGAGAGATTCCAGAAATTCTTTTGGAGGAAATCTTTGAGGCTGTCACCAGCGATCGTACTTCTACTCCAGAGCTGTCTCTACAGATTGAAGACCGAAGAGACTTGAGAATTCAAACAGAAGCACCACAGCTTTGGCATTTAACACAGGAGCCGGAGAGCGAATGTGAGATCGTTGCTACATCAGACGCTACAGGTCAGCAGCGCATGGTAGACTTCCAAAGCGAGTACAACAATTTAGTTTCACCCAGCACGACCACTGAGCAGGACTGCTGGAACCTACAAGCGGAAGTGAATCGTCTGCAAAACATTGAGCAGGAGATGTGTCAACTTCAGCAGTCATACCATAATCTTCAAGGCGAAACAAATTATCTTCGATACGAAGCACGCAACTGTGCTACACTCTATAATGAGGCGACTCAAGATAAGGATGATATGGAAGCGCAAATAGATAACTTGCAGAAGGGCTTAGATGCGTGCAAAGATGATCTCTTTCGCCTACAGCCTGTGGCCCAAACTCCAGATACAGAAATTCTGGAAGACTTTGAGTCTCTTGTTCAGCATATCCGACACTGGGTCGAGGTGGAAATCGACATATTCGAAAAGAAGTATCTACAGTCCAGAAATGAGGAACTCTTCTCCGCCGATGGGAACGAAGATGTGGCGAGGGTACTGCAAAGATTCCCACAAGCGGGTGAGTATCTCGTAAGATACATGATCCACCACTACCTACAGGCGCATATGCTGGGAGAAGGTGTCTACTTTTTGGGTCTGTCAGAACGCTTTATCTGTATCCTCCAGGAAGTTGAAAACAGTATGGCACAACTTCAGCCACGGAGAGGTATGAAATGTCTATCCAAGTCGCCCTATAGTAAGATCAGCACAGAGCTGACACAGTACAGATAAGTTAGCCATCAAAGCTTGGCGTTCGGAAACGCTAAAAGCATTTGCGGCCACCAAGGAGTTTACGGATGTTAAGAAAAAACATATTCAGCAATTCAATGCACAGCTCCTCAAATTCGTCGGTCAAGTCTTCCCAGTCATCAAAAAGCAAAAAGGGGCTACGAAAAGACTTCGCGACGAGATATCAGTACCGGCAGCCAGTCTTGCACTCAAACTTCAAGTGTCAACGCTCACCTACAGTCTCAGTCCCCAGCTGCCGCAGAATCCACTGAAAATCGGCTCCGAATCTTTCAAAATACGTGATGTCGAAAAGTACACGTTGATTGACATCACGACAGGAAAGACTCTGAAGGCCGACAGCGAGATGCTGGTGGGCAGGAGCGGCTTTCTTGGGAAGATCGTGATGCCTGTGGAGCCGTGCTTGAATCGTTGCGATGGGGATGGACAAGCCGTGGAACTGCGCAAGGCGGTATATCTGGTAGAACCCGGCCAACCCACGAGGAAGCGCAAGCGAAGGAATCCATGAAGGCAAGGATCCCCCCTAGCATCGAACTTGTAGCAATCCCGAGACTGCTCACGCTTTCGAAAACTCCATCTACAAGCTCGTCGAGATTGAAGCCTTTGGAAGCATAAAGTAAAAAATTTCAAGAAATCTCAGGAGCTTGAAGTTCCACCAGTCGTGGAATCATGGTCATTGTTCGCGGCCTTCCTCAGAAGATGTTTGTATAATTTACCCAAAAGCGGGCAGCAGCTGCCGCGCGCGATCAAAATCAAAGCAACTTTTCCTTCCCCAAAAGCCCAGTCAGCTTCTGCTCAATCCCACAAATTGCAGGCTCCATACCTCCCAAGCCTCCCATGACAAAACCCCCATCATTACATTTTCAACAACTCCTCAACCCTTTTTTTGCCTTACGATTGACCCCTCAAAAGACTCACTCGAACTTTAATTCTCCCCTGCCTGTAAACCCCCAATCCTCCAACCTCGAAAAACCAAACCCCCCAAACCACCACTTCCTATCTTACTCTCTCTCCCCCTTGTTTTTCCCAATCCCTCACTCACCTATTTAATCCACTCGTATCGTGCCAGCTCCAGAACATTCCCTCGTGCAAAAGCTGTGCTACTGTCTCGAAACCAGTCCTGGAAATCTGGGCATCAACTGTGAAAGTTTGTTGGGATGGGATGACTTTTTTCCGGAGTGGAGAAATTGATGTTGTTGGGGGTTTGTGAGTTGTTGGGTGGTGGAAGTTTGGAACCCTTTAGGGAGACAACAAATTGTTAGGAGTAGAGTTGTTGCTATATGTCTATCTAGGTATGGCGGTTGTTAGGTTCTTGCTGGAGGGATGGGATTATGCTTCTACTTAACGAGATAACTGTGTAGCTCATTTTCGACTTTTATTCTGTTCTTCTTCAATGGTTCGACCTTTAGGTCGTATTGTAGCATTCGAAACACCCAAAGTGCTTTGAGCATGTTCGGCAGAGTGACCGATAAAAACTTTAGATTTACATTAGATGAAAAGTACCTGCACTCCTAAGACCTCTTGGATCAGCACGCTCTTCGATCTACAGCAACGTCTTCGATTATGTACGCTACCGCACCCAATCCACTTCTCTTTAGAGCTCAGCTCTCTTACGCGCCGGCGCGATGGGATTAGCTGTGGCGAACGTGATCGATCTGTCGCCACTGGGGTATGTCGCAGTTTGATATCAATCTCACGCCTGGGCATTCAGCGAAATTGAGAGGGATGCTATGTCGGCCATGCCTATCTAGAGAGTGTTTGCATAGGATATTTCGTACTTTTGGAGGAGTTGTCTATAACGACCGCATTGCCGACTTGTGCCAGTCTCAAGAGCGCTGAAGCAGCTAGGCTAAATACCACAACCTTCAATCTGAATGAGTGGTTTTATTAATATTCAATTGGTAGATAAGCTTCATACGATACGAGAATAAAGGTCGGGTTGAGGTAATGAGTGAATTAATGTTGTAGTAGTAAACTGCAGTAGGCAGAACCCGGAGGGAGATACAACTACCTTTTCTGTTTTTATGATACTGTATCCGAACATAATAAAACGATGGAAAGGGATAAAGGCAATGAAAGAGCTGCCACGCGGTCTCGGGTATGCTTCGGGTCTATCACACTAGCACTGCCGAAGCCGCGGACCACCATCAGAGGTTAAACAGCTCGTATCCCAAGAATCATATTTCAACTCAAATGATTTATCACTCCGCTATGCTATAGTAAAGCCGTTGAGTGGCGCCAATGTGTATTTGAGGAGAAAAGGGGTTTCTTGTGTGGATTCGAACGTGTTGGAAATAGGGGAGTTGGTAACCTCCGCCTCATAGGGCTGGTAGGGCTGGGGCCCGCTAGTAGAGTTTTCACCTTCCACCTCCTAGATAGCCTCCTAACAACAACAACCAATATATCAATATGCCCCCATATGACCTCGTATTCCAACAGAACGCACTTTGTATAGTACAGTATGCGTTAGCTTCAAACAATTGAAGGCCTAAAATCAGAGCGGCATTGTCAAGCGCAGGGTTGAAGAGTCAGACTTGCAAGAAATCCAGCCGTAGTATGGTGGCTTTTCAAGATCAAAGAAGCCCACTTTCTGCAAGTTGCGAACCCTGAACGTTTCTTAGAATGCATTGGGATTATAAATATCAGAAATAGCCACCATATGAAACTGAGTGGTGGAAGCGCTACTCCTTGATACATGTAGTATCTTAGTCCGGAGACCTGACCAAGTCATAGATGTTGACTTTTAGAATTCTCATCTTGGAAAAACCGCAGATGGGACGTTGGCAAAAATCGTATCTTGTGCGGCGCATGCTGCGCCAGACCCGGGAGCTGGAGCGCGGCAGTGCCTTTGCAACTGGCTTGGGCAGATTTAGTATGCCTTGTGTAGCCGCTACGATTCTGCCTTCCGCTTCTCCAAGGGATCGATTTGGATTTGAATATGAAGAAATCTACTCTCGAGTCGATATTTAGTTTCCAGCCAGCAATAAGCGCTCCTCACCACTCAAGTTACTGGCTGGATATAATAGAAGAAAAAGCTAAGAGTCTTCAATTGGTCAATATCAAGTAACGTGACTTCCCATTCCGCAATTCCGTGATCGAACATCGAAATTTTCCTATCTTCCGTTCAGCTCTGTAAGACTGTACGTGTCTGCACCCGTCTTTTCAGTTCTTTTTTCTTTGCTTATTTTTTACTTATGCGATTATACTGAATGAAGCACTGAATGAAACACCGAGTGAAATACTGGGTGGAACACTGGGTAGAACACTGAATGGAGCACGGAATGGAGCACGGAATGGAGCACGGAATGGAACACTGGATGGAGCACGGAATGGAACACTGGATGGAGCACTGAGTGAAGCACCGGATGGAACACTGGATAGAGCATTGGATGGAGCACTGGATGGAAGTCATAGAACACTGGATGGAGCATATATGGAGCATATATGAAGCATATATGAAACACTGGGTGGAACCCTGGATGAAGTACTGGACGGAGCATAATATATGGAGCATTGAATGGAGCACTGGATGGAGCATATATTAAGTGAAGCTCAGAGAACTTAGAAAGCTCAGCGCTAGCTTAGAGTTCTTAGAATCAACTTAGAAAAGTCGTTGATGTCATGAAAAAAGTCACAAAAAGAATCAGGAAAAATGTTTCGTAAAGAATTTTAAAGAGAATTGTAAAGAGAATCATGAAGAAGATTTGATAGAAAGTCATGAAGAAAGTTATGAAGAAAGTCATAAAAAGAGTTATCAGTACCCGCTTAAGCTCATCCTCTTAGGGCGAGGTACGAATATGAAGAAGATTTAATAAAGAGCATGTTTAAGCAAACTTTCTATTTGATTATGAAGCATAGTTGATGCATGTTCTAGATGCTTGGATTTTATATTACGATTTCAATTATTGATTTTCCCATTGTCGAATTCCGATCATTCGATTTGAAAAATCGTCGTCGTATCCGTGCCCCGCCCTAAGCTCATCCTAAGCGAAGGATGAGCTTAGGGCGGGGCACGGATAACCCTGGCTTTCAAACCGTCCGTGCCGTCCAAGATTCCACAAGATCACTGCATCGTCGTGCAACGCTGTTGTTGCCGACATTGTTATGGTTCCCGACGCCATCACCATCATGGCGTAGAAACGTTAAAATGTGCCGCAAACATGGACTGTCAAGGGGTGTTCGGTGACGATCAACACGCAAGATTCAACGGCGGAGGATGTGTTTCAGATCGCGCGGATTGCGCAAGCAGCAGCGTATTCGGTAAAGGAGTGTGTGACAGATTACAGAGGGGTGAAAGTGAAGGGGAAGACGTTGATTGGATCGAAGCAGGACTTTAACGTTACTATGGCTATCATACCTTGTAAGCGAAGATTGTTGGTTATGTTCCTATCAAACAGTTTTGGAGGAGTTGAAAAACACTGCGCTGTGTTCGTCTTCCATCCTGATAATAGGAGAGGAAACCTTATAAGCGAGATTGGGTTAGGGCTTCTGCACAGACTGCATGTACGTCTCATACGCCCAATACTATATCACACGATGTAAGGTCAAGAGACAGCAACCAGTCAAACACTGACATCGTGGTTCCGAGGAGAGTTGCATTGCGAATCTCGATTGGCACATGCGAAGGACTCCCAAATCGAGTTCTCACATCGCACCCGACACTGTCTCCACTACAGAACCAATATTTGTGCTGTGCATGCTCTTAAGGTTTCCGCCGACCGTCTGATCGGTAAGGTACATGTCCTGGGGCAGTATGTGGGGTTCTGCATGTTTCGAGTAAAGCGGTTCGGGGTGTCGAATCAAAGCGCATAGAGATAAGGTAGGCTGCAGACCCGATGGTGGATCCAATGAAGTGGCAAAGGTAGGAATCTGCAGAATGCAGCTGTACCTCGAGTTGTTTTCCAGCCAAACAGAGGGTGACACGAGCACTGACGGTCTCAAACCCACATTGACCTCCGTACATCCGCAGCAGGCGGGCGGCATTAGTGGGGAGGAGTGGAAACACGGGCCTGGAATTCCCAGGCTGGCGTCGGCTGGGAATCCCGGGGTGTGCACAAGCGACAAACCTGCAAGTGCTGAGATGTTGGGAGTACAGCACAGCATCTAGTTGGCACATCCGATGTATCTACGAGTAAAGTACGGAATAAGGGAGGGATCCAGTAAGGGTAGTAAGGGTAGTAAGGGTAGTATGTCGATTGCTGCACATCAACAGTGGAAGGAATTACTCCGAGTGGAAGGAGGGGCGGGGGTTCCACAGCCGAAACGAGCGGGAAAGAACCCAGGCATATTTATGATAGTTCCGGGGAGCCCGAATCCGTGGGTTACTCACACTGTTAACACACCCTGGAGTACGGATGGATGATACATACGCCCTGCACCTGCAGCTTGTTCTGTATAATAGTAAACTTCGCCTGAATTGACTTCGCCTCCCACTTTATACTTTATATATACATCAAACATCATTCTACTCGAGAAAGGATACAAGTATCGCACCTTCAGCTCCTCGAACGAACTCACTACATATCGAGGCTGGCCATCACCTTAGTCTCCCACAATTTCCGCACTATGATCTCACATGGCTCACCGCTACCGCTGTTGTACCGCCCGTGAGAGACGACCCACAAGTGTCACTGACCGAAGGAGACTCTCTCCTGGGCGCAGCTGCCTAAAGAAGAAACTCGCTCAAGAGCGAACTAGTCGCCTACAACGGTGACCCTCGCTTTCCACCATGTACATCGCCCATGAGCGACACCATCCCATATCACCTCCTCTCACCATGGACTCTCCTCAAGGCGTCGACCGCAAAATCCCACCGTACCAGCCCTCGTCAGCATCTTCTGCGACGATGGGGCTACCCAGCTTACCCAGGTCCCCTCAAGAACCGGCTTCGACAAGCACAACAGATGCTGGGAGGATATACAGGTTGGTTGCGGACAACGTATGGCAGGATCTTAAAACCTGAACACCCCGTGTAGCCTCGACGTTATCCAGCAACCCATACGGGCTCGAATGTGCGGATTTGGAGACAAGGTAAGCTGTGGGAGGAGACTCGACATGGGACCCTTTGGCTGAGACATTGTCGGCAATCTGCAGGATAGAAGGCCCATAACACCACCGCCGTGCATTAGACTGGTCGTTCGGGATGCTACAACTCGCGCCGAATTAGACATCAAGTCAGTCCACTTCCTTCTCCTACTATTCTAAAGGTTGACTACAACGTCGTTCATTAGCTCGGAGACGGCAAAGCTAACGGTGCATACTACAGCGAGATCGACACCTCATATTACGTCCTCACAGTCGATCTCTGGTCTGCAGACGGTACTCGTGAAGTCAATCTGGTTCGCCACTCCGCGAATTCGCCCTCGATATCCGCCGCAACATCTGCCTCATATCCTCCACCACCTCCTACACCCCCTTCGTACTACCCGACGCCTTTACAGCAAGTCCAAGTAGCACAGAACTATAGCCTGCCCCCGCAACCACAGAACATGCAGCAACAACAACATATGTACCAGCAAGCACCCACATCGTATCAAAATCCCTATCAACAGCAAGCCCCACTACAATATCACCAGCATCAACCGCTACCACCTCCCCCAATACAGACCCAGCAAGCGCAGAATTATTACAGTACCCCCACAGCAACTCCCACAGCCGTGACTGTATCCGGATCCGCTTACTACCAACCGCAGATGCAACAACAAGGCCCTTTACTATCTCCGCAACAATTACCACCGTCCGCCGACCCTCGCTCAGCACCCACCGGCATGTTTACACGCAACCTAATCGGCAGTCTCTGCGTCAGCGCCTTCAAACTCACAAACCCAGACGGCCAGATGGGCGTATGGTTCATCCTCCAAGACCTGAGCGTAAGGACTGAGGGCTCCTTCCGGTATCTTCCCCCATCTTCTTTTCATCCCGTCTCCCCTACTAACTTTCACACCCACCAGCCTCAAAATGAACTTCGTCAACGTCGGCTCCCCTACCGCCATGATCTCTGCTTCCCAATCCCCAAGTCTAAACAATGGCTCTGCGCCCGTTCTTGCAAGTTGCTTCAGCGATGTGTTTCAGGTGTTTAGCGCGAAGAAATTTCCGGGTGTCATTGAGAGTACGGCGTTGAGCAAGATTTTTGCGACGCAGGGGATAAAGATCCCGATTCGGAAGGATGGTCCGAGGGGGAATGTGAGGGAAAGGGAGGAGGATGATGAATGAGGGGGGTTGCGATGGGGGGATAAGAGGGGATTGGGAGATGGGAGATGGGAGATGGGATGCATGAAACTAGATGTGGTATTGATTATCGAGGGGGGGTGTATGGATTACGGAAAAGAGGTGCATGATATGGAAAAGAAATGCATGGGATGGGATGGGATGGTTGGGTGGAATGGGATGGGAATGGAAAATGAGTCACGGATGAAGGGTTCAGGTTATGTATATGATAGAAGTATGCTTTTCCATCCGGTACTGGGAAAATATTGATTACGTTTGATTGGCTTCGGTCAACTGGGTCTCTCAAACTGCGAATTGCCATTTGGATTTCCCAACCAGCAAGCCCTCTCGTGCGTACAATTGCGTCGTCGGGATTACTGCATCCCTGCCGCTTCAGAGACCATTTTCGTCTTCTCAGACACTCGTCCTCACACCAAGGCCCCCTCCACCACCCGCAGAGAACCAACAAAGAAGAATTCCATCAATGCCGCCAAATCCTCACAGCCTTATCTTTCCCCCCACTCCCCACCTTCCCGCCATCCGGGCTCCAATCCACCGCATACACCTCGTCCCGATGCCCCGGCAAATCCTCCTTCAGCTTCCCACTTGCCACATCCCAAACTTTCAACGTGGTGTCCTTGCTCCCGCTCACGAGCAGCCTGCTGTCCGGGCTGAAACAGCTCATATACACGGGCCCGACGTGGCCGCGCAGAGTGGCGATGAAGACGCCCGTGGTGGCCGACCAGAGCTTGATGTGGTTGTCGAAGCTGCTGCTGGCGAGGAGGAGGCCCGAGGGGGAAAAGGTGACGTGGTTGATGGGTTTTTGGTGGCCGAGGAGGCGGGCGAGGGGTTTGAGGGAGGTGGAGGTGGAGGCGGGGTTGGTGGTCGGGGACCAGAGGTAGATGGTGGAGTCGTCGGAGGCGGTGACGAGGCGTTCGGTGAGGGTGTTGTTGGTGGTGGCCGCGGTTTCGAAGCGCGCGAGGGCGGTGGCGAGTTTGGCGTCTTGCGTAGGGGGGATGACGCCGGTGTGGGAGTGGTAGGCGGTGCGGAGGACGGAGTCGGTGGAGAGGGCGAGGTGGTTGACCCAGTGGGCGTGCGCGGAGAGGGTGTGCACGAGGGTGCCGGTGGCGGCGGACCAGATTTTGACGCTTTTGTCGTGCGAGGAGGTGTAGATGTTGCCGGTGCCGCCCCAGCGCACGCAAGAGACGGAGCCTTTGTGACCTGAGAGGACGAAGTCGATACGTTTGGAGGTGGCGTCCCAGATTCGGACTGTGGCGTCTTTCGAGGCGGAGGCGAGACGCGGTCGCCCGGGAGTTTGGAGGTGGTACGGTTCCCAGCTGAGGCTGCTGACCCATTTGGTGTGGCCCTTTAGAGGGGAGCCGAGGGCTTGGCCGGTTTTTGGGTCCCATAGCCGCACAGTGTTGTCCATACTTCCTGTTGCTATGATGTCGCCGTCGGGAGAATAGCTGACTGCGAGGACCCAGCTTGTGTGACCTTTTAAAGTATGAAGAGGTGTGCCGGTGTCGCAATCCCATATTCGTGCTGTACCATCTCCGCTGCCAGTTGCCATTTGAGAGGATGATACTGGGGAGAATTGCGTCGCCAGAATAGCTTCACCATGGCCAGGTATCGATGATGAACATCGTGATACGGCACGGACACGGAACACAGCTTGAGGGGTGTATTGGAGAGTTATGGAGTCTTCGGTGGTTTTTATGCCGGGACGTAACAGCGATTGGTATAGATCGCTAGAGATGTCTAAGGCATTGTCAAATTCGGCATCGCCGGCTGATTTTGAGAGATAGGCAAATCGATATGGTATTCGTTCCGATGCATCCTGAGGAATTTAGTACAGGCGCAACGTTGGCTGAGTGGAGAGAACAACTTGTGATCAGGGCACACCTACATTCCCCTGTAGGGTATTGAGGAGAAGCTCGAGGTTCTTGACCGTCGCATCTACAACCGGTATCGAGACAGGCGCGGCAGTTGATCGACCTGTGGCTTGGTCGACGAATTGGACTCGTATGCTTCCTAGATTATCTGGAATCTTTTGAATATCTTGTTGTTCTCTGGCTTTCTCGGCTGCGGCAGTCCGTATACGCTTGCTTGGGGGAGGAAGGACTGTCGCCATTGCTGCGATTTCGAAGAGACCTTGGATAAGAAAGGCATAGAAACAGCACGAGAAACAAAAGATTTCAGCTCGCGACATTTAGGGCTTAGCGAGCGGCAGCCCTAGCCGTGCGTTTACGTACCTTAGCTGGTCTGAACTTTATTCAGACTTCTTTCTATTCTTCAACCATGGAAAGCTAGAAATCCTACTCGGATCTTCTTTAGTCCATTAGGCGGAGTCAGTTGGAGCGTATCGTAAGGCTCATCAGTCGCTGAAAAAGCAATCATGGCGGCAAGTACTCGTGGATCGACTTCGTACAGCTTGGCATCAACTTCATATCCTACATATGAGAGCCTTACCAGCACCGCTAATAGACCTGATACCAGCCGCACGGGTACCGGAAGGCCAAGAACCAGGGTGAGAACAGCTGCCTCAACCATTGGCGGCCTTAGAGACCAACAGATCATCTGTGCCATCAGCGAGTCTAGAGGCATTTCTCCAATTGTCGGACTAGCTTTCGTGAATCTCTCCACAGCGGAGGCAGTACTCTGCCAAATCTCTGATAGCCAAACATTTCCGCGTACAGTGCACAAGCTTTGGGTCTTTAAGCCAACAGAACTTTTATTCATGACCACTGCTGCTCAACCCAAGTCCAAACTTTACTCGATTGTCGAGACTAACCTTCCACAAATTCGCGTTACAGTCGTAGACAGGAGATACTGGTCTGAGACGGCCGGCGTTGAATACATTCAAAAACTGGCCTTCAAACAAGATGTAGAGGCGGTCAAGGTGTCCGTAGGAGGAAACTTCTACGCAACATGTTGCTTCGCCGCTGTTTGTTTCATTTGTCTTTCCTACTCCCAATTATCTACTAAGCTTTCCTTAGGCGCTCAAGTATATCGAACTTGGGCTTGGCTCTCAATTCTCACATCACACTCTTCGTATCAAATGTGAACCTTCCGAAGGGTCCATGATGATTGATCTCTCGACGATACATTCGTTGGAACTAATTCAAAACCTGCAAAACGCAAAATCAAAAGATTGCCTTTATGGCTTGCTCAACCAGACTTTGACACCCATGGGAGCTAGGTTACTCAAGAGCAACGTGTTGCAACCTTTGACTGATGCCGATACACTGGAGGGCCGCTATGATTCTGTGGAAGAGCTGGCCACAAAAGAGGATGTGTTCTTCGCTGTCCGCCAAGGTGCTCATTTCTAGATCATGTACAAACACGCGGAAGAAATGACATTATACGCAGCTCTAAAAACCTTTGTCGACGCCGATCGAGTCTTGACTGCTGTCAGTGATCATCGTCTCAAGGCGAATTCGCATGCTGATCATACTAGATTACAGTGATTCCTACGAAACCCTCCATCCAATACTGGGAACAATCTATCAACAACGTCATAGTGCTTAAGCAGTACGTGAAGTCTATACCTCCAGTTTTCGAAGCGCTCGCAAGTGCAACGAGCCAGCGATTGCGATACATCCGTGGTGTATGTCCCATGAGGCGATCATATTCAAAGTGGCTGACATTGCAGTAGCTATGTGCGCCAGAACAAATCGCAGATGTTCAAGCACTGATTGACGAGGCTATAAATGAGGACATTACGTATCAAAAACAGCCACTCGACCTGCGAAACCAGAGGACATACGCTGTTAGGGTCCGTCATGATCGGAGAGCCCTAAGTAGATTGCTACCGCTAATACTGTTCAGTCTGGAGTTAACGGGCTGCTCGACGTTGCGAGACAGACTTACAAGGAGGCAAACGCTGATGCGTACCAACTAGTGACAGATTTAGGTCGTAAGACCCGTCCTTTTCCGTACATATAATTCATGCACTGATATCCGACTAGAAGAGCATGGGCTAGCCCTTGAGATGAAGTACGACACTGCTAGGCAATATTACATACGTATCCCCACCTCAGAGCTCGAAGAACGTAACCTACCAGATGTTTTTATCAATTCGTTCAGGAAGAAAAACGTGGTCGAGTGCCAGACCCTCGATCTTTTAAAACTGAACCTCAAGATCGTGGACTCGCATCACGAAGTGTTACAGATGAGCGACCAGAGTGTCCAGACCCTCATTGATGACGTTCGTGAGGACATGACACCCCTTTTCAAAATCGCCGAAGCTATTGCATTGCTCGACATGATTGCTGCATTCGCTCAACTAGTCACGACACAAGATTACTGTAGGCCGGAATTAACTCAGACATTAGCTATCAAGAGCGGTAGGCACCCAATTCGAGAAAAGATATCTGAGAAATTTGTTCCTAATGATGCTTATGCCACGCAACAATCGAGATTCCAGATCATCACAGGGTGCAACATGAGCGGAAAGAGCACTTACATTCGATCACTCGCTCTGATGGCTATCATGGCCCAGACTGGAAGTTTTGTCCCCGCTTCATACGCCTCGTTTCCGATTTTTCATCAACTGTTCGCTCGAGTGTCCATAGATGACAGTATAGAAGCGAACGTCTCAACTTTTGCTTCCGAAATGCGCGAGACCGCATTCATACTTCGCAACGTGGACAAACGGAGTATGGTAATCATCGACGAGCTCGGACGTGGCACGAGCACAAGAGATGGACTTGCAATCGCTATCGCTATAGCGGAAGCATTGGTCGAGAGCAGAGCGCTTGTCTGGTTTGCCACGCATTTCCGCGATCTGGCTAATATCTTGGCTGAACGTAATGGTGTGGTAAACTTACATCTCGCTGTCGACATGGCAGACGCGAATAAAATGACTATGCTTTACAAGATTTCAAACGGTTGTGTCCAGGAAAAGCATTACGGTCTCGCTCTAGCAAAAGTCGTTGGCCTTCCCCCCAACGTTATCCGCGTCGCAGAAGAAGTTTCGGCAACTCTGACTATGAACATCGAGAAGCGCAAGAAGAACTCCAAAACCATAGCATTAGCTAGACGGAGAAAGCTCGTCTTGAGCTTGAGAGAGCAACTAGTACAAGCACGCGAGGGCAACATGCAAGGGGTCGTTCTAGGACGATGGTTGAAAAAGCTCCAGGATGAATTTGTGATTAGAATGGCTGCTATTGACGCTGAAGTTGCGGCTGCGCATGATGATATTGAAGAGCGGGAGGTTGAGGATGAGGGGATGGTGACACCGCGAAATGAGGGCTCAAGGCCGGGGTCTGGAGGAGATAGTGTTTCGACTGGGAGCTCCGGGGTCGAGATGACTGGAGCTGTAGGGTGAGAAAGAGGAGGCATATAACGGGGAAAGTCGGGAACAGAGGTTTGCACTGCCATACCGATTGCTGTGTTCCCCTCAAAACTTAAATATCTAGCAATCGAGCTCATACGGGGACCTCTTCTCGCAAACCAATTGCCTACTAATCTAATCCCTCCATTGTTCTCCCCTCAAACACAAACAATCCCCCAAAACAATCTCTTCTAATTCAACGGATCATAATCCAAAACAAAACCTTTCCCCCACGAAGCCAGAAAGCAACAATTAGATCTAGTGCACAACCGCTGAAAACTCCTAATCTAATCAGAAGATCTTTCCCTCCACTATATCAGGGAGTCTATCCTTTTTTCTCTTAGTAAATTCCGGTGAGGGCCCAAGTCACTTAGTAACCAATGCCCTTATATTTATTTCCCAAAGCTACTTTTAAATGCTCTCACCCCCATCTCGCACTCTCGCACCCCCCTAACCCCCACAAACCCCAACCGCCCCATGAGATACATATATACAGCGACGCCTGAACCCTCTTTCTTTCCCCGACTCAAATGCCTACGCTTCTTGACGTTTTGCGAAGACAGGAGCGTTCGTTCGTCAGCGATATCTGATGGAGATCTTAGGGCGTTGGGGATGCGCGCTTTGCGGGAGGGTGGTGGTAAGGGGGTTGATTGGACTACATCCAGTAGAAAGTAAAGGGAGGGGGGGGGGGGGGTCTGTAGCGAGCGGCGCATGCTCGTTCGTTTTCTTTCCTGAAACTAATTTTGGAGCTACTGCTTGTGTGGATGTGACCTTGGATGCGGTTATTCTGGGAGTGGGGTTTGCTTTGTTGCTGTTTGGTTGTGGCGATGAGTGCGTAGGGGGGAAGGGGGCGTGTTGTTGTTGTAGGATGGTGGGGGGGGGGGTTTGGCGTCTGGGTTTGGGATTGGGATTGGGAGGGAGGCGGGTATGGGGAGAGGGAGGGGGGGGGGATAGGAGAGTGTGGTGACGAGGTATGAAAGGGGCTATGGGGATTGGATATAGGAAGGGGGAAGTGGGGAATGATTGGGATGGTGATTTGTGATTATCTTATTGCACTAGAATTTCGAATCTGGAAATAATAATTCCACGCATAATCCCCATATCAAGCAAGATATCCATATCCCAGGAAAGGTACCTTGATAAAATTCCGCTACCGTCTATGATATCTCCCTTACCCCCTTGGCTCCAAAAACCCTTTTCGATATGTCGTCAAGATTCTGAGACAATCCGCGGATACTGGGAAAACCCGAGGGCAGACGAGGTCAACCAACAGGCGGCCGAAGGTGCGCATCACCGACCCCATGATCACAGCACTGACAAGCACATTTCCTTACGTCGTCCTCGTCCACAACAGGGGGAGCTGTGTTGTGCATTTCCAAAGCTGGATCCGTTGGCAGTTCCGCGGGCGCAGAATCTCTCATGGCAACATTTTTCGCAGCAGTATTGTTATGGTCCATCAGTGCTATCTTCGATTTCAGATTGTACACATCCTGAGGCGTGATGGCGCCATTATACCGAGCCTGCAACATCTCCAAAACCTCCTTGGGGCTGAGCCCGTCTTTGAAAGCTTGGCGCGCTTCATCGATTGCTTGCGGAGGTAGCTGGCGCAGACTCGGATGTGCAGTCGCGTTTGTAGAGGCAGAGTGGCCGTTGTGCTTGTCGTTCATCATGGTCAGCACCCAGCTATTCGTGCTCGTGCGCTTCGCTCTTGCTTTCCACTTGCACCCCACAAGTCTCCTCGTTCTGTTCTTCCGCACGCGGGTCTCGTCGGTCAGTTTCCAATGGTTGACGTACTCCCCGCCCCGGTCGCAACGTACGTAGGCGATGCCACGCTTGTAGTTGTTGCTGGACGTTACACACGCATAGCCATGGTTTCGGGCGTGGTCCTGGCATGCGCGCATGAGGGTGGGGAGGTCGGGATATTCGCCTTCGGGGGGTGGGGGCATGCCATCGTAGGGGTCTGTGTGGTAGGGCGTGAGGGTGGAGGGGCCGGGTTGGTAGTAGTCTTCCTGCAGGTAGTCCATGGTGGGAGGGCTCCCTCGGGAGCCTCGAGTCGAGCTTCGACGTCCCAGACGTAGAGGCCCGCGGCTTTATGAGAGGGCCATGGGTGCGGTAGGTTTGACGTGAGGGTAATGTCCGTATTGAAATTAAGTGGAAGTGGAGGACAGGTCGTGCGAGTAAGGTTTTCTTGGCGGTCCTTCAGTGAACATTCTTTTCTACGCGACTTAAGATGCTAATTCTGAAAATCCTCCAATAGAATGCTAGTCCTTTTCATATATCAAGAACATAACCTTCTGCAAAGGCTTCAAGGTCCACGATGCTGGTACTACGTGAAGTATGTTCTCCTCTTCTGACTTACGTACGTGCGTCGACACATGCACATTAAAATAAACCCTCTACCACCCGGAACTGCATCTCAAAATAGGAACCATATCGTCTCGCTGAAGTGTCGCCTAAGATTGTAGCGATGTTGACCTGCCATTATGAGTGTACGGAAACTGCTAGTCATGATATGTTATGATCTAAGTGTCCACTTCAAGGTCGTCACCTTCACAGAAGATCCAGCTGGAATTATGGCCTTCAGCTGCGCTGAGTTGAATAATTCAAACTCTACAATCGAAATAAGGGCCGCATAGCTGTCTGGAATTCTGCTTCTGACACTGAGATACCCTACATACCGAATCAAAGGAAACCGGACATGCGCTGTGAGCGGCTTCATCAAGGCACAGTCTTTAGATCCAACTTATAGCTTTTGCAGTTGAGTCCAGGCAGTTTTCTGAGACCGCCACTAGATTCATATGATTTCACTTCCTCGCACCAGGTGGAGAGAATCAGTAATTACAATGACTTGGCTAGCCTCCCGAGCTCATTAGAAAGTATTTACAGACGGTTTAACTTCCTTTATTATTGTAAAAAGTTCGATGGACGAGCTATAAGGTGGCGAGTATTCAATATGAAGTCGGTATGGTTATCTTGTCGAGTATTCCTCATCTTCTTCCGTACATAGGTTTGCATTTCGATTGCTTGACGTCATATCTGCCTAATGTTGGTTGCATAAGGTACTGAGTTGCTTGAGCAATCATGTCGGATCTTCGAGACCCACAAGGCTTGAAAAGCAAAACAAGCTTATTAGGGGAGCCGGTGACGGGAAACTGTAAGGGAGTTGATTTCGTCGTTGTCAAATTCACTCAAGACTCGTCCCGCCTCTGTCTTGATCAACCCTCCTTCACGCCTTGGCACCATTTCTCAATAACAATTGAGCTACCCATTAAAATCACGCCCGTGAATCCACAAACTCCAAAAGGCGACCAAATCCCACCCTACATTATAGGCTCACATTCATAAATCATACCAACAAGCATCCCAAAATGGATGCCCAATTCTTCCAGGTGGCTCGAAGACGAGACTGACAACCCATCCTACCTGCACCAAGGTAGCAAAGCAGACCTCATCCAGGAGCTCAAAGCTTGGATTGATCGTCGGCTGCAGGCATATAAAGACGTCATGGAGTTTAGAGAGGAGTGCCAGAACTATCATGTAGGAATGCTGGAGGCCATGAACGATCCGTCACAATCTCACGGTAGTGCTCGCGCGTTACGAATAAGACAGGATTTTTCCGTTGGGATAGGCCAAATATATCGGACCCAGGCACACAGCCAAGCCCTCAGGTCTAAGGCAATCACAAACTGACTTACATCTTGTAGGTCTTTGACGAGCAGAACCAAATCGAGTCCCAACGCGCAGCATACATACTCGAAAGCTTAAAATCTCTCCACGGCACCACCTGGCCAGATATGGGCTGGGTGCAGCCAGACAAGGATGTCGTCTCCGCCCTAGTCGCTCTAAGAGACCTAGGGTTTGATGGAAACGCTGTTTTGGCTGCTCTAAAAGCGGAGGAACGGGAAGAGAGGCTTTTGTAGCGGAGGGCTGAGCTTGACGAAGAGTTTGCGAAGCATGGAATCCCGAGGCTTCATAGAATCTAAGGGCAAAGTCCTCTATCAGGTAGCGATTATCCGACTAGGACAGTTGTATCTCCGGATATTGACACCAATTTGGCGGTTTCGCCTCCACAGCCACGAACCTTTCTCGTCACGATGGTTAGACCAAACTCTCGCAGCTCCAATAACTCAACAGGGCTTAAGGCATAGTCTAGCGCTCTCTTAGGGTTTCTGAGAATATGACCGCCAAAGCTGGAACTACCCAGCTGGGAAATAGTAGCTCAACTCTCAACGTACATAGGTGTTAAAACCTCAAATATTCGGACCAGAGAGTATTGCGCTAGTGCGTGGCGTATCGTCATATCTTTTCAGATTACTGTACCAATATGATTTTTTTACAGTACACTCAGCGAACACCCAAAACTTTTGGCGAGTGTCTGCGCAGAAGAAGCCCGGTGCAGCCATAAGTGGCGATTACGGTAGGTCTCCACGCAGTATGCGGAAATAGCTTGCGTCGAATATCGAACAGCGTTCTTCTTTCATTGGTATTCACAATTCTCCCATTTGTTTCTTCGCCCTGATATCACTATAATAGAAAAAAAAAAAAAAAAAAAACACAAAACAAACTACTCCAAAGCACCTCGCTCCCTCAGCAGCTCCACAATCGCACTGTTCCCCTTTGCGTGTGCCAAAGCCAAAGGTGTCCTCCCCATCACATCCTTCAACTTCACATCCGCTCCCTTGTCCACCAAAAACTTTACCACTGCTTCATGCCCCCCCACCACAGCCCTGTGCAGCGCACTCCCCATGTCCTCCCTGAACCTCGGATCAGTCGGATGCTCGATGCCAATCTCATCGATATCAGCGCCCTTGTCCAGCAAGAACTTCACCATGTCCAACTTGCCCTCCTCCGCCGCCATGACAATCGCACCGCTCCCTTTGACGCGCGCCCCATGCTCGATCAGCAACCGCGCCATTTCCACCGACGCGGTTTCCGCGACGCCGGCGAGGATACTCTTGTGCTCGTCCACAAGATTCAGGTTCGGATCCGCGCCGCGGCTCACGCAGAGTCGGGCCCATTCGAAATCGTCCTTGGTGGCGACGTTGGAGAGGACGTCCCCGAACCATGGGATGTAGTAGTCGATGTCGATGGCCTTGGTGTCGAGAAAGAGGATGTAGGTTTCTTTTGCGCGGCTGATGAGGAGCTCTCTCATGACGTCTCTGGAGACTGCCGCGCCGTTGTCGAGGCAGTACTTGGCCACGTTTGCGCGGTCTTGGGGCGTTGCCGCGTACAGCATTGAAGAAAACGGAGGCGTGTATGACGGGTCTGCGGTCCTGGAACGGGTTATGAGTGCGGTGACGGCGTCGAGGTCGCCGTTTGCGCAGGCGTTGTAGAGTTCATCGCCTAAACTGGCTTTGAGTTTGGCCGCCATTGTTGCGCGGTCGAGACGGTGGTTTAAGGACGTCGTAGCCGTCGACTCAGTCAGAAAGCGATGTCATATATAATCCTTCCTGGAACTGATGAATGCGCTCAGTGATCAGGTCACAATATACACAACATCGCAGGTAACGCTTTACTACTGTCAGACTGTATGCGCCGTAACTGGCTTCTCCATGACACTACCAATCTCTGAACGACGTGAACAACGATCTCCCAACGCACGTCCCTGCGCCCCGGGTCTGGGTTTACCTGTTGGACTATGTTCCAAATTGCCGTAACAAAAGTTGACAACGAATCATACAGATTTGCAGCACCCCTATCGACAACAATGAATTTATGAATCCAGGTAATGTATGCGGAGGTTTTTTTCCCAAGCTGACAGGTGTGGGTGAGTTATTGACCAATCAACAAATCGCCCGCTTTTCCAGCTGAGCAACCATGTCATGCAAGGACCCGAGAGGGCTGTTCACGACAACTCGCATACCTTTGTAGCTACAGTACGGAGTATTGCAATATGGACATACGCATGTAAGCACACCCATTAAAACATATATAGTCCAAGACGCTGAGCAATGGAGAATTGATTGCCCAGCAGAGTTCCTTGCATTGCTTTTCTGATTGGTGATGAGCCATGCGACGTGGAGATTACGGGCGATTGATTACCTTGCTCGTGGGGTCAATAATGTTCAATCCCAAGAGAGGTCTGTCTCTGCCTGGCGGTTGATCGATATTCCGCTTCCCAGCAGCTTTGAGAATTACTCTGTACAGAGGCTATCGAGTCATACATTAAACTAAAAAGGAGGCACACACCTACCCAACGGTGATTCAATGGCTGGGCTTACTTCCGTACCTTCCGACTCAAAGAACTCATCTCAAACTCGGGCACATTTCGGGATCAAGCCTACTCACTTGGGTTGGTGTGCACTCGTGTTCCTGCCACGCAAGCACTGCCTGTTGTGAGTGTGAGGAGTCATTTTAGAGCTGACAAAACCTTCGGGTCAGCAATCTGTTGTATTTGGAGTATTTTGCGGATTCTTCACGAGCTGGCATGCTACGCCGCAATCACACCGTTTCGGTTCCCTGCATGTGATCTGTCTATGTCGAGTAGGGTGTGGATTTCGTGACGAGATGCTGGTTGGGGGCGGCAGGGCGCAACTTGTCAACGAAAGATGATACCCTGGAATAATCTTCAGGTGCAGAGCCATGCTGAGCCTCTGCAAGCATGTGAAGACCTGGTCTTGCCAGCCTCGTGTGCTTATGTTTCATATTAAGGCTCAACAAGATTGGACCCAGCTAAAACCTCCATTATTGGATGTTGGACACCATCTGCCTCATCACTCTTCGGTTGATTATGGCAACTATGGCAGTGCCTTTGTCTCCGATGACTTGATAGTTTCCATGTCTCATAGTGATGCTGATTCTACGCCCTTTTCTTAGTTTCGTTTATTGTGGCAGAGCAGAATCGTGGATGACAGCTGAAGCGTTGGCATGTCCATAAAACGGACCGCTCGTCCTTGAAGAAGATGGATCAGTACCAAATTTCCTCGCAGAATCGGGCGTTCTCCAGGCATCAAACCGTTCCACTACCTATTCCCACAAGCCAAGGATAGAAGTTCGAAACAAGACCGCATTCAATATTCATTTTATCAAGATGGGCTCCCATTCCAGGTTCTCCAAGCCTGCTCTGCTGAACATTCTCACTCTTTGCTTCGGTATCCTCCTTCACACAGTCCTGTTCCAATCCACAGCCCTCGCCTCCCCCTTGGCGGAAAATTCTTTGCTGCCCCGTGGTCTCGAAAAGCGCTACAGCGGCACTCCAGCCCCCAAAGATGGTAATGGCGGCCCTGACACAAGCGACTACCCCAGCGATGACGAGATCAGAGCCGCATTCATTCCCCCAGGAGGCGCGTTTGTCTTCTTCTCCGGCCTCCCTAACCCGCAGACGAACCAGGCCCCCTACCAATTCTCGCAAACGATGAATGGCGCTCAAATCCTCCGCAACGCATTCCCAAAATCCTATGTCAACAGACGCTTCAAGCCTAACCCAGAAAGATCCCAAGAGTGGTACCAGAATTTCCTCGACCGCGTCTCTGGCATCTACGCCGACAAAGCGGTCGAGGCGGGCAACACCGTCTATTTCGTGGGCCAGTACGACGGCACCATCCTCGACTGCAGTATTTGGAAGCGCATCGAGCTCCCGACCCTCATCGCTGGCGGCATCCCCATCAAGCTCGTCGACTACAGCAATTTCCAGAACGTAAAAGACTACCCTCTTCCAGGCGTACTTGGCGTTCGTAACGCAGCCGACGCGCTCGAGAAGCGTGCGTCCGGATACTGCTTCGACTGGCCCGGCGACGGCGAGGACGCCAACGACCCTGACGCTGATCCTCCCCTTGGCATCCCCTACTACCCAGGGAACTGCGGCGTGCATCTTCAGCAGGTAATCCTCCCCTCGCTCCCAAGATCTTTAGAACCCAAAAACACTGACCCAATACCCCCAGTACCAAAAAAACCAAGGCAACGCCGCCTCGAACGGCAACCAAGCCACCTCCGACTACCGCTTCACGATCCTGCTCAAGGACGACAACAAAGAGCTCGTCGGCGAGGTCGACTACTACGACGCGCCGGGAGGCCAAGGTGTCAGTGTATTTAGCGAGCTGCCGTTGGTACTGGTTGCGACGGCGGGACCGGTCGATGATGATCCGGTGAAGTTTGCGTATGGGGGGCAGAGCTGGGATAGTAGTTCTGGGCAGTGCAGTACTGGGGGGTATGATAGCGGGTCGAGGCAGATGGATTGTGGGTTTACGTGCTAGGAGTGTGCTGTATGGGGTTTTTTTGGTTATTGTTGGGGGTTAGGGATGGGGGCGAGCCTCCCTGGATTTTGCTAGATTGGTGCGTGTTCTCTCCTTTCTTTTCAATTGACCATCATTTCGGCTGCGGTGTTTCCAAGCGGTGGTGGTTCTCGGAGAATCTTTGCTAGATTGAACTTGGGGTTGTATTCTCCATGTTATTACAACACCCGTCTCGTAAATGGCGACTGATGAAGTGTAGATCTGACGATTGTCTAAAGGTGTGTGTTCTACAGTAAGGAAGCTACAGTATCTACGTTTTATGCCGCAATTGGCGCTAGCCCCAACTAGGCTAGCGGGCTATGCAATGGCACTGAACTATGTTCCTAATTGGACGACTACTCATTCCTCCTGCTCCTACTACTGCTCCTACTGCAACTCCTATTGCTTCAACAGCGACTATGAATATTCCACAACAGCCAATGGGAGATTTGACTTTGATGATTTTTATCTTTTCGCCAAGGGACCTCCTCATCCCTTCGAAAACCCCCACATTCCACCCCTTATAAAAACCCAAAACACAAAACCTCCACGCTTTCTCCCCCATCTGCTGTCTCAACCCACACCTTACCAACTCGGATTCTGGGATTAGGGTGAGTTGATGGAAGGGGGGGTGTGGGGGAAAAGTTTGAGAAGGGTGAAAATGGGGGGGGGGAAATGTGGGTTGGGGGTTTTTTGAAGGAGGAGTTGGGGGGGTGGGGAGTTGGAGTTACGCATTTTCTGATAGAGGTTGGCTGTTTTGAGACTTGGAGAATTGGCTAGAAAGGGTTATGTGTGTGTGTGTGTGTGTGTGTGTGTGTGTGTAAGAGAGAGAGGGAGAGAGAAAGAGAAGTAAAGGAAAGGAAAGGAAAGGACAGGAAAGCCAGTAAGCTTTAATCGATATCAAAGCCGAATCGTCTTTCTCCTTCATCGCACGCCTTCTAACTTTTCCCACGCCCGAAATATCATCACATGGAACATCACTCCGTCTATTCTTCCACTTCCTCATCTCATATTCAAAACCCCCCTTTTCGAATTAACCAACAAAAGGGAAAAAAGTTTGTAACCTGCATCATACTCCAGAAATCCCATCCCCATCCCCCCCATCAATAGAGAATTTATTTATTTTGCTGTTCGCTAAATGATTAATTTGACTGGAACAAGGTCGGTGACCGGCTTTCGGATCACAGGCCGCTCTGAAACTTTTGTGTTTAGCATGGCCGATAGATAATTTTATCAACGGGAATCGGTAACGTTGTTTCCCCCCCCCGCCCCCCCCGCCCCCCCCGCAAATGCGAAAACCCCTACTGTTAAAGATTGATGGACGCGCGAATGAATTAGTGCGTCTCAGGTGGTTGTTAAGATCTTGTTGGTGGAATTTCGCGATGTCTGGGAATGCTGAGCTTGATATCATCGATAAGGGGGGGTAAGTGAGTCCCACCTATCATAGTTGTCTGGGGCATGTGAACCCCTATCTAAGAATTCGTCTGGCACATCCTTTGAAGCTCGTAACACAAAGTGCTTTTGGGGATCATTGTATTCTTCGGCACATCACATGGTCAATGAATGCTTCGCGAGAGACCCGTTACGTCTTCTTTTGGGTTCGAGATATTCAGAAATGTGTAAATGTATGGTTGAAGATCCTCAATAAACTGTTTGCTGTCGGTTATCAGCTATCGTTATGCTCAGACATCTGGTCATATACTTCCATTGACGCCTCCTACCAACCGCCCATATTGCCTTCACAGATATCACAAGGAAATAGTTGACCGCCAAGCGTGATTGGTGAAGGTAGGGGGGGGATTAAATCCGGTGTCATTGTTTCCTTTTCTTCACTATTCTCCTGCACATCATGAGGAGTGTGGTGAGCTTGGGGTAAACAACGATGGTTCGTCAAGGTCAAAAGATTATTCTGAAGGATCGTATCTGGCTGGTCCACGAAGGGTGCTGTTTGTACTGGACGACCGCGGTGATGGTGAAGAAGAACGGTTCCTTGAGTGCTGGTCAAGATGTTTAATCTCGGTTTTCAACAAAGTCACTTGGCTCTGGGACTCAATGGCCTTCTGTCCTGCATATGCCCGCGGATAATCCTTTGAATCACTATCGCTACAAAACCGAATCATACAGGATGCCGGTAGATAATCCTCACCTCGCCGTAGGTCGCCGACTAGACCCCACCGTGACTATGTAGAGCCTGCATTGGCTTCCTGCATAACCTTGAAAGTTGAGCTGGAAGGGAACATATGTCCACTGATGATGTCCAAAGTTCCATTTGACCGAGAATCTGTCGAATGACCAGGACTCGAGCTTGTCATATCGAACAATGTCTGAACCTCTCGATCCAGGCTGGATAAGTCTATGATCGCGCTTCCCCGTAATGTTTTTCCAGTCACAAAACTGACCCCTTCTATCGTGGCCCCCCCCCCGGTCCAACATGACCCTTGTTGTAGTGCGAAATCCCTCGTTAGTATTCAAATCAAGTTGTTCTGGCTGTCAAAGATAGTTATCGTGCACTTTTCGTCGGCATGTAAACGAGCTGCTGGAATATTCAAGCTTGAGAAGCATACATCTGTCTGAATTTGCGGGGGCATCTAGATGAACACTAAATCGTTCCCTAGGTATCGTTCAGCATGGGAGATAAGACACAGAAAGTGAATACTTTATCCCCATATATCTTACATACCAATGTGACATCACAACAAAGTATTGGATTAGCTAACCTCCAAGCGCGATAATCTTTCAATGCGATCTATGTTTGCCTTCGCCAAACGAGACGCAAGATGCTGCGGAATGTGCGGATACTTTGTCTAAGATATTACGAGAAATTACCTCTGTCGCCCAAGGCTTTGAAGTGCAAATCCGGACTAGTTTTTGTGAATGTTTTCGGTCATCGTGTTCCGATGTACATTTCGAATAGCTTCAAAGTCGACGGCTTCGAGGTCTCGGATCTAAAATTCTCGGTTTCCAATCTCTCGACCTGCTACCTCGACTTTGGAGGGCTCCTTGGGCAAGGTCGACGCTACTTTCAAGCCAGCCAATCAGGAGAGATTTCTTGTGGTTTCAGAACAGGAACACTTCGTAAGATCCCTGAAACTACACCCCTATCCTCCAGCTCTTTTGCAAAGTCTGTTCTTCCAACTTTTTGGCCGTTGAATCAGTAAACACCACATTCTCCAAGTCTCCACGCTCAATGCCGGTACCTTACTCTCAGAAATCCTCGTCCGTCTGCCGTAGGGCAACCATATCAGCTTCTACCTGTATAGCTGTGTCTGCAACCTGACAATGTCGATTCGCTGATCTTAAAGCGTATTTGAGATCACAACGAGAGCTAACTGTGATTGAGCGTTAGGAATATTTCCACAAATGGTATCCTTGAGCCAACCAAACAACTATCTCAGACCTTGCAGGACTGGCGATCTCCAAGCTCCCACAGCTAAGCCGTGGGTATATACCACGTTGACAGATTAGTTAGACAATGATCACTGACGTTAAGACTACTTAACCAGGAAAGACTGATCGTGCCTAGTCCTTTTTAGTGATCACTTAATCGCTTTGCGTGTTGAATAGACAGTAGTCACCGTCAAGGATCTTTATCTCCCTAGGGACGTTTTTGATATCATCTCGTAACAATTCTTCGAGAGTCTAAATTGAGCAGTTATAAGATTTTAGATAATCTATAATTTCACACAAGGAACCCAAGCAAATGAATCGAGATAATCAGAGAGTAGACGATACACACTTCCCAATTCCAAAACCCTCCATATGGCAATCACTCGACTCGACCCAGTGCATCTGCGAAAACAAGAAAATTTTTCGCATTATTCGCAAGTCATTCTAGAACTTCGTGCGTTGTTAGCGAGAGAGCATAAGGTAGGTATGTATTGTCAGGATGAAGTAGAGATGCAAACTGTTGGAGGCACCACGAGCCTTGCCTTGGCGCTGACCACGTTATGTAGACTGATCGTGATGTTGCCTTTATTTTTATCGAAGCTGCAGTACGTCACTATGATAGCAACTCGAGAACGGTGATGGTACTAGACGGACTATAAAATTATATAGTAGGCGCCTCTCACCCACTGACTTTGTGCGTAGCCCATGGGAAAAGCGGAAGCTGATTGTGTTGTTCTTTTAAGACGATACAGCACATCAGCAAACTAGCATCTCTTCAGAGATCGTGGCCTTCCTGATATCCGCTGGATATCATGACCAGCTGTAATCTTAGATGTCGAAGCTCTTAAGCCATCATGTCGCCTCAAGAAGTCCATTATCCTTTCTCACCTATTACTCAGATCGAGGTGCCTTTGCACATAGTGTCCAACCAAGCCTTCAGCGTGCTCCTGTCTCCTAGCCCGTCCTTTCCAGTAGCTGCTTTGCCTGCATTGCTTCCTTGGCTTCCTTCTTGGCCTCTTTCTTGGCTGTCTTCCTAGCTCTCTTTGGCGGTTGGTTCTCCTTCGCCACTGCCTTTGGCTTTGGCTGCGGCATCTTGTCCCAGTCTTGCATGACATTGAGCATGATTGGAGCATTGGTGCCTTCTTCTTTACGAAATAAAGCTAGCACATCCTTTGTATTCTGCAGATGCTAATAGTGTCTCCTAAGATGAAACCATAGAAGTGACTTACTTGCTTTCCCTTTACCCTGCTCGAACGCTTTGCCCACAGTGTCAAGCACTCCAAGGCTCCCGAAACCAAATGGCTGCGCATCGTTCTTGTAATGGTTGATTAGTCCGTTCTGCATCTGTGCTTTGGCTTCGTCGTACATCAAAGTACGCTTTAAAGTCTTGTGCAAAGTGGCAATTTGCTCAAGGGTGTCATGAGCACCAAGCTGCATCGCAAGGGCACCGAGGTAGATCGAGCCGTGGTCCCACTTCGCAGCCTAAAAGTCGGTAAAAAGCTGATCCAGAATCCCATCATTGAGCTTATTGACGACCGCAACGCGGTCTTCGGGATGGAAGAGCTCGAATTCGGGGTCTTTCGTGAGCTTAGCAGCTTCGAAAGAAATGTCCTGGCAAAGATCCAGCTCTGTGTCAGATTGAAAGAGGCCATAACCCCAAGCACCCATATTTGTACAGTAACGATGGTGGTACTGAGAGGATTGGACCGACAACAATGGAAATTGTTACTGCGAGGTGAGCTATTCAGGAGATGCAGACTTTACAAGGACGTGCTGAGGGCGAGGTAAGACATTGTTCCATTTTGTGTGAGGTGGGATAATTATAAACGAAGAAGAATTGAAAACGTCATTTCATGGCACCAGCGTATTCGGCAAATGATCGTCGCTTAATTTTCTTGCACCCCCTTTATGCATTGACCTTTAAGCTGGAGGGCAGGTTTACTACGGAACATTGACGGATTTAGGAAAAGTTTTCAGTGGAAAAGGTTTCAGATTTAAGCGTATCAATTGGTGAGCACGCTAAACTAGGTCAGCCGACTGGCGTCCCCAGCTCACCTTTAACCGAATCTGTAAAGCGTCTGCTTCTTGTTCTTTCCGCCCTTCTTCTTGGATGCCTCCGCCTCTACATTCACGTCCCCTTCTGCTTCGCTGGCGTCTTTACTAGCATCCCTGCTGCCTGATGCACTCCCCCAAGCAACGGGTGCTGCCCCGCTTCTCCCGTCATCCCACCGTACTGTGCCCCTGGTCAGACCGAAGATGGTGGTGTTCGGCTTCACTGCGGCGGGCAGCGCGGGAAAAGCGTCCGAACCTACTCCATTCACCTGTCTCGGAGGGGGCGGTCTAGAAGTGGGCCTTGATGATGCTGGTGAAGGGCGAGTAGATGAAGAGGCAATCCAAGGTGTGGCACCTATACGGCCTGCGCCGGCTCTGTTGGCGCTGACGGGCATAGCTGGGAGGGTAGCCGCGGAGGCAGCATTGCCCCAGCTACCGTGTCTGCTGACAGCAGAGCGCGAAGATTGGGCGGTCGAGCTCTTCAGCTTCAGAACACGATGACCACCGCTGCCGGCTGCACCAGCGGAAGAGCCGGGAAGGATCCCATTTGGGCCGGGAAGGGAGGGGTAGTCTTCGTTAATAGCACGCCAGTCATTCCACGCTTTGAGTAGATCATTGCGTTTTGCTTCGTTTTCGTAAATGTCCGCAAGCTCCTTAATGAGCTTACCAAGATCACCGGCGGGAACGTCAAAAAGTGAGAAGAAGGTGTCGATGAGTTGTGATGCGGAGAGGGCGGATGTTCGGTAAGAAGACACGCTGCCACGGAAGTCCGAGAGCTTAGTTTGGTCATTCTTGAGCATGGTTGATGCGCGGTCCATGACCGCATTATGCTGCAATCTCCGGGCCTGCTCTTGTGGTGTCAGGGCGGGAGCTGATGTGGGTGGCGCTGTCGAATTCAGGGTAGAAGCGATGTGGAGGCTATCGACAGCGGGGAGGGATGTGACTGGGGTGTCACGGCCACGAGGCGCTGTTACTGTTGGCTCTGGACCTCTGCTATTCGGCCTTGCGGCATATGCATCGGACGAGGTCAAAGAGCCGCCAAAGGTTCTAGTGCTTACTGACTGTGCACTTTGGATAGCCATTTGCCTCTGGAACGCGAGCTCATCCCTTCGCAATGGCTGGGCTGTTGAATGTGGTAGCGCTTCGGTATTCGGATCTCTCCCACGCCCCATTCCCCGTCCTTCGCGTTCCCTCCTTCCCCCTCGATTGTCCTGATGTGGGGTTCGATAATCAAATGCTGATATATCGACCCTCCTTGCGTCTTTCCGGGCATCTTTAGAAAGTCCGTTGGGATGTGATTCGAGTTGGTGTGCTTTGAGATCCATTTCCGACTCGAAAACTACAAACTTCTTGTCCAAACACTCCTGATCCGCGCAGAGGAAGTGGCCCTTTCTAAAGTGTTGTTCTAGAGAGTCGTAGTTGACATAGTATTGCTGTTCTCTCCCATTGTTTCTCCGATCGCAGATATGACACTTCTCATGTTTGTCTCTGCAATGAGTGTACAGCTCGTCATCGCCATAAAACCGCTCTCGACAGAATCCACATTCTGGATGACCTTTGAAGCCACTTTGATCAACAGCTCCAGGATTGTCATCGCCGAATTTCTCGTGCTTCCGCAGCTCTTGTATCGTAAACAGCTCATGCTCGTGCGTAAAAACCTTCTTATTCCGAGTGCAGAGATCACATAGTATTTTGTGATGTACGTTCTTGACGTGTCTATGCAGGTCTGGCCATCCCCAACAAGCAATATCGCAAGTTGGATCTGGACAGTTGTATCGAAGAAGCAACAAAGTATCGTTGTGGATTTCTTTCTGTTCATACTTGATACCAAGCGTCTCATCTGTTTCGGCAAAATCCGCCTCGACAAAGTCTTCAAAACGCTTCGTAGCGTCATCAGTAAATATTACATACTTTGCCTCTGACTATATAGCACATTAGTGTCACAATTCCAGTCTGGTAGGGAGTTTTAGGTCTACTCACCCGACAATGAGCACATGCTTTAGTCTTATACAATGCCCTCAACCTGAGAGCACAGATGTGACAGGTCCGATGATTACAGGGTGCAACTGAATTATGTACCACTGGTGAGGCACAGATAAAGCATACTTCTGCCTCGACATCGTCCTCGGTCCGGTCCTGCTCATTCGTCAGGACATCGCCCTCCTTTGTTTCGGCATCTTTGGTCAGGCGACCACCAAAGCTGCCTCCACCGCCAAGACCGGGTGGCGGAGGTATGGGGGGTGCTGGCTGATGTGTTGAATTGGAAGGTCGGTTCCTATTTAGATCTAAATTGCTATCTGCCCGGTTCCCACGGTTTCCCCCTCGGCCTCGTCGACCTCCTCTCGGGCCATTCCCCCTACCGTTCTGCTGCAACTCTCGTCCAGCTCTTCCACCCTTAGAGCCACCTCTAGAGCCATCATTTTGAGCTCCCAAGTTTGGAGGGCCCATGATTGGGACCTGAACAGCCGGTGCAGTTGGTCCTGAAGTAGATGCCATTATGGTTATTCTGTTTTCGTTTAATTTGTGGATGTATAGACTCTAAATTTGTTACTAGAGCTCCTGTGAGTTTTTTTGACCTCTGTATCAAGACTTGAAGTTACAGAGCAAATAATAGAATTGTGTCGATTGCAAGGAGTAGGTGTTAGCAATCAATCAATCAGTGACGCACCCTCGGCTAACTCTGCGCTAGTCGAGGGCCAGTAATTAGCGTACCAATAGCCGCGATATTTAAAATTATCGCTATCTTGCTTAGCACTGCAGTGTCTTAGGGCTTCCCTGATTAGCTCCCAATTGCAACATCTAAGCCTCCCGCAGCAAGGCAACAACATTATGGCCTCTTCCCTTATATCTGTCAAGTACCCCATCCCGCCTTCCCACAGACGACATTCTTCAGCATCACTATGGCAGATACCTCACCAGCTCCGTCGCCGTCGCCGGCCGCTCCCACTCCCTCATCTCCCCAGATGACAGCTGCCGACTCGGAGACTGCTCCACTGCTCTCGCAAGACCCAGCACCCGCTGACGCAACTACTTCCAATGCTGATCCAGAAGCAAATGTACTTCCCAATGGCTCAGGACCCACGCCGACGAAGAAGCACATCCTCATCCTCACCTCCCTCTCCCTTGCCCTCTCCCTCATCTCCCTCATCTTCATAGCCGCAACATATATCCTCATTGCCACTGCGCCATTCCGGATTTACTTATACTGGCAATTTGAGGAGAACCTCAGCGTAATTGTGCCCATAGTATGTCTCACCCCCCCCCTCCCCCCATGACTACCACCCTGGACTCGCTAACCCACCCGGCAGACCATCATAGCGGCCCTCCTCTCCCTCTCCAACTTGATCTGGCTTCGCTGGCGCAAAACTCTTCTACCCCTCATCGTCAACATCGTCCTCGACATCATAATCCTCGTTTACAGTATCACGGCCTCGTTCATCGCGCTCAACTTCCTCCGCCCCGGCTCATGCACTTATCCAAGCGATCCGGACGAATGTGATTTGAGGGGCATGCAGGTGATGATATTGATGGGCATTGCAATGGCGGCGGCGCTCGGTGTGGGGATCGTCCACTTGGTCCTGTTCATTCTTCGTTGTATTCAAGCTTATCGCACTCGGTTCTGGCGGCCTGAACATCGCCCGTCCAGTTGGCGGTTCCCGACCGGGACCTTTACGGTTGAGTTTACGATCAAGCTTCTGAGGCAGGAAGAGGAGGGACGGATTAGGATCTAAGCCTGGACAAGCCGCTGTATTTAGAGAGACTGCTGGGGACTTTATGAACGAGGCAAGTTGTGGAGTCAGTCAGAAGTTCGGATCAAAACAAACACCCAATGCTCGGTTACCTCATTCTCTCGTGACGTCAGTCCATTTCTAAATATGGCAAGGGGAGAGCGGAGAGAAGGGCGGGACAATGGGGCATGGCTCGACAGGTGGAGTGGAATTTGGTAGAGATGCTTTTTGTGGAAGTGGAGAGGCAGGAGATATGTAGGTATCCCCAAAGTCCCACGAAGAAAGTCGGTTCGTAGCAACAAAAAAACCCCTCTCCCAAACGCCGAAATCCAATCCACCCACCCACCCTATAGTTTTGGGTATCAACCATGAATATGTAGATCATCGAAAAGGAACGCGACACCAGCAAGCCGTCTAATAACCCACCACGCAACTTCCCCCCCACCATCCCCTTCCGCCCCTCCACGCCCACCAACCACCCTACCCAGACGACGACGCCTCCCTCCCTCCCTTCTCCTCTCCACTCGCGCCCGCCCCCGAACCCCCCACAAAGCCCTTCCACCACCCCTTCTTCTCCTTCTCCCCCTTCCCCTCCCCCGTCTGCGCCTCGCCCGCTCTCACAATATTCGCCGCGCCCCCTATCCCAGACACACGTCAGCCCACAATCACCCACAAAACCCACACACACCATCAATCAACCCATCCCCG